>OGEM01000095.1_pt1 | contig 87598 bp, 85 predicted proteins | sample 1570741 | NCBI WGS metagenome assembly OGEM01 (sample SAMEA2582141, study PRJEB24529) | metagenome | biome: Human gut stool | place: China | collected 2011
AATTACAATTAATATCTTTTATATAATATTGTAAATTGTATTTTTTATTATACAACCATTATTCTTCAAAATAAAGCAATTATACAAATCCAATAATTAAATTTACATAAACCATATTATGACTTTACCTCAAATCTGTATTGATGACCTGCTGTTTCATAAGATACCTTATATGTCTGATTACATTTAATGATGATGTGTCGCCTTTTTATAGATTATATACGATACAAATGCAGTTACCAACTCAGTAACTCCAAATGACCACCACACTCCATTAACTTCATATATCCTTGAAAGAATAAATGCAACTGGAATTATAATAACTACATATCTGAATACTGATATTACGAGTGATGGAAGTCCTTTTCCCAATCCTTCCAGTGCACCAGAGGCTGTTACAGATACTGACGATACGATAAAGCCTGCACTGATTATTCTAAGTGCCTTGGCACCGGCACTAATTGTATTTGCATTAGTTGTAAATAAGCCTATAAGCTTATCTGGTATTCCAAGGCATATAGCTGTTCCAGCACACATAATTATTAATACTATTATTGTGGCTGTTGAATATATTTTCTTAACCCTCTTATGTTCTCCTGCACCATAATTATATCCGATTAATGGTCTCATTCCCTGAACAACTCCATTGGCAGGCAGATAAAGAAATGTCTGTAACTTGTAATATACACCAAGCACGAATACATATGTCTGTGAAAATGCTGCTAGTATTACATTAAGTGCTGATATTAACAGTGAAGGAAGTGCCATATTAAGACTGGCTGGTATGCCGACCGAATACATTTTCAGACATAATGTTTTCTCTGGCTTCATACATTTTCTTGTAAAACGAACTGGCATAGGTCGTAGTATATATATGATAACATACACAAGAAGGCTTACTGTCTGTCCTATTCCTGTGGCAATTGCCGCTCCTCTTATTCCAAGCTCAGGGAATATTCCTATTCCGAATATAAGCATCGGGTCAAGCACGATATTAGTTATACAGCCACCAAGCATTGCCGTCATTGATGCTGTCATTCTTCCAACAGCCTGAAATGTCTTTTCAAACACCAGCTGCCATGCAAGTATTGTTGAAAATGCAAATGCTATATATGAGTATTGAAGTCCTAATTCTACAATACTGCTGTCATTAGTAAACATACAAAGGAATGGCTTTATAAGCATAATACATCCTGCTGTCATCACTATTCCGTGTATTGTCGCAAGTAATATTCCCTGACTTGCAGCTTTGTCTGCCTGTGCCTTATCCTGTGCACCCATATAAAATGATATTACTGAATTTATTCCTATTCCAAAGCCTATCATTACCGAATTAATAAAATTCTGCATTGGAAATACAAGTGATATGGCAGTCATCGCATCTTCGCTTATCTGTGCTACGAAGAAGCTGTCTACAATGTTGTAAAGTGAATTTACAAGCATTGATATAACCATTGGAAGTGCCATAGTTATCAGAAGTTTTAATACGTTTTCTTTCTTCATATAAGCCTGATCCATACTTATCTCCTTAATCTTATTGTGGTAAATTCCCTATTTCATAAAAAGGAATGTGCTAAACACATTCCTGTGCCGAGTTCGGTCGCTTGCGACCAATTACATCTTCGCACGAGTGTGCATTATTGGCACATAGTGCCTTTTGTGTAATAGGGAATTACGATAGAATTCCCTATTACACAAAAATAGCCACATAGCTGTAATTAACAGCTATGTGGCGAAAAATAGATTTAACTAGAAAAATCCACATATGTTTTATAAATTAATTGTAGCTGACAGCCTTTGTTATTGTTATACTCAAGGCTATGGTATTATAACATTATGTATTTTTAAATGTCAAACCACCTTAATATGTTTCTTGCAAGTTCTTTATGTCCCTGTTCGTTTAAGTGTTCCCTGTCTATTTCGCTTGGCTTGGCTGCATCTGAGGCTGATAAGAAATCTATTGATTCTTTTTCTGCAATTTTGCTGTATACACCTGCAAGCTTCTTAGATACTTCAACAGAAGCTTCTGAGAACTCTGGGTCATAATCCTGCTCCCACACGCCTTTTCCAAGATGTATTGGTGATACAAGAAGTATTCTGCTGTGTGGAAGGCAGCTCTTTACCTGATTAATTAATCTCTCCACCCCCTGTCCGATAACCTCTGCCGAAGCGTTGTATACTGTCTTGCAGTCATTAGTTCCTAACATTATAATCACATCCGTTACTGGATTGTGCGACTCTAATATTGTTGGAAGGAGTTTGAATGAATTGCGGCCATCTCTTAATGGGTCGTCAAATACTGTTGTTCTTCCGCACAATCCTTCCTCTATCACACGGTATTCATTATTAAAATGTCTGTTAAGTTCATTATCTAAAATACTTGTCCATCTTACTCCCCAAGGGTAACGCTGTTTAGTCTTAGGGATAAGTCCCCAGGTATTGGAATCTCCAAAACATAATATCTGCTTCATATGGTATGCCTCCAATATTATATAAATTTATTGCTTTTGAATTGCATTACAGTTACAAATTGCATTACAGTTGAATTGAATTACAATGAATAGGTTCAAATGACTTATTCAACTTTCAATCAGCATTTACATATAATTGTTGTATGTTTGTGGGATTATTGTATATTATTATTGAGGGATTGTAAAATTGATATATTTTATGCCTTGTTATAGCCAAAAACTATAACAAGGCATTTTTCAACAATGACAATATCATTTATAGTTATAAATTATAAAAAGATATTTTTATTGGGTCAATCTGTAAAGTCCTGCCACTGGGACTTTTCGATTGGGCTTGTTACTATACATTCGGGTGCTGGGGACAATATGTGCCTTACCACTTTAAAGATTTGGCTGGCATCGCACAGGAGGCTGTCGGCATCTGCGAATTTCACTCTGGTCATTGCATTACATTCTAATAATGCCTGGTCAAGCTTTACAAAGTCTTCTGATATGTGTGGCTGGGCAGCATTGTAATGCTTTCTTACATATACTGTCTTTATAGATTTATCTGGCATAATTATCTGTAGTTTCATTGGTTTGTCTGACAGTCTGTTAGGTATGTTAAGCACTTCTTCAACGCTGTGAATGTATGTATTACGCTCATTGCCAACTCCTATAAGAAGTATCTTTGCACCACAGTCTTTTAAGCGGTCATAACAGCCGCCCGGTGTACAAGGTGTGTTATTGTGTTCTTCACCTGCAAGATATTCTTTGGCATTTACACCTATTCCTGCCATACTGTGTGTTGGGTGAAGTGAACGTATTACCCCATCTCTTTTAAGAAACAGATTAGTAAGTATCCCAACACAGGACGGCGTGACCGCTGGGTCGTATACTGGATTGTCCTCGTTAATATTTTTCCATGTATGGGTTGGAAGCAGTAAAAGTCCGTCCTTAAAATATTCTATAAGGGCATCAAGCACTGTATCTGCCCTGCCTTCTACTTCCCCTATGGATTTCATTGAAGAATGAACAAGTATTGTTTCTTTTCCTGTAAGCCCCATAGCCTTTAAATATTCTTTTAAATCTTCCTTTGTATACATACTAACCCTCACTTCTTGTAATTTAATCCATCATTGATTATATATTGGATAATCATTCTTTGCTTCTTACCTTTTTTCTTACAAATACAAGACATATTGCCTGCATTACAATTGTTATAAACCACGAAGCTGGATACGATATGAATAACTCATACAGACTTCTATGGCTTGGGAATACACCATATATCCACACAAGTCTTGTCCCAACTGTACCTACAATTGAAAGAACCATAGGAACTGCTGAATAACCTACTCCACGCATAGCTCCTGGAAGCATATCCATAATGCCACACAGAAAATATGGTATTGTCGATATTGAAAGTATCTCCATACCACACTCTATAACCTCACTCTGGTTCGTGTATATACCAAGTATCTGGCGTCCTAAAATGTATGAACCACCACCAATAACTACTGACACTATAACCGAAAGTATCATACAGTCAATTAACACCTTATCCATTCGCTTGAATTTTCTAACGCCGTAATTCTGGCTCGTAAAGCTCATACACGCCTGCGTTATTGAGTTGACAGACACATAAAGAAAGCCAAGTATATTATTAGCAGCTGTATAACCTGCCATTGCTATCTCGCCAAATGAATTAACTGATGACTGAAGCAATACATTTGAAAAGTTAATAACAGTACTCTGTATTCCTGCTGGAAGTCCTACACTTAGTATCTGTAAAAGGTAATATTTTCTTATTCTTAAATCCCTTATTCTTAACTTGTAATCTGACTCTGTTGTCATAAGGCATCTTATTACAAGAATACACGATATAAGCTGTGAAGTAACTGTTCCTATAGCAACACCTGCAACGCCCATTTTAAATATTATCACAAGCACAAGGTCTAAAACCGCATTGGTAGAACCTGCTATTATAAGATACATAAGTGGTCTTTTCGTGTCACCTACTGCCCTTAATATTGCCGCTCCATAGTTATAAAGCATAAAAAATGGCATACCACAAAAATACAGTCTTAAATACAGTGCTGCCTGGCCAATTACATCATCTGGTGTGTCAATAAGGACAAGTGCCTCTCTTGCGGCAGCAATGCCAATAATACACATAACAACACCGCTTATTGCCGCAAGTGCTATGGCTGTATGGACTGTCTCCGACATTTCTTTAGCTTTGCCTGTTGCATAAAATCTTGCCGCAAGTACATTTGCTCCCAGTGAAACGCCTATAAAAAGATTGGTAAACGTACTAATCAGTGCCGTTGTCGAGCCTACAGCGGCAAGTGCAGTACTGCCTGTAAATCTTCCAACAACAATTATATCTACAGCATTAAACATAAGCTGTAACATACCTGAAAGCATTAATGGAATTGCAAAGGAAATCAGCTTATCCATTAATGTACCATTACACATATCTATTTCATATTTATTATTTTTCACAACTTTATCCTCTTTCTATATATAAACAAGAATCTGCAACGCACATTCTAACACCGAGCATATCCGCTTACGACATACTACAGCTTCAAGTGAGTGTGCATCATCGGCACATAGCAGCTGTTAATAATCAGAAAGACATTAATACATTTTGTTAGCAGAACTTCTGTTTATTAATAACTACATCCTTAATCGTGTCTGGACGGCCGTTTAAAGGTTCAATTTTAACGAATTCCTTACAGTCTGTACACACAATGCCATCCATATCAATATTTCTGAAGTATGGAACATCTTCTTCATTATCCATAGCTATTGTTTCATTACGGTTAAGCAGGTTGAGTACATAACCCATAGTAAGTATAACTGCCTCACCCTTTATATTAACCATATCGATATTGCGTATTGTGATATTCTCAACCACACCGCCTCTGCCTAGTGCACTCTTCATTCTTACACCTACATCCGTACCTATAAATGTGCAGTTCTCAACAAGTATATCCTTAACACCTCTTGACATTTCACTTCCGATTACGAAACCACCATGTCCTTCATTAACAACACAATCGTGTATATATATATTACTGCAAGGTCCATCTATTGTTCTTGCGATTGCATTCTTGCCTGCTTTGATACATATTGCATCATCACCTGTCTCAAATACACTGTGGTGGATATGTACATTAGTACAAGACTCTACATCAATGCCATCACCATTCTGTGCATAGTAAGGATTGCGTACCTTAATATTGTCAATTGTGACATTCTCGCAGAAAAATGGATGTATATTCCAGGCTGGTGAATTCATAAATGTTACACCACTTAAAAGTACGTTAGTACAATGACGCAGGCTCACCATTACTGGTCTGTAGAAATCATAATAATCTCTTGCTTCTTCTAAAGCTTCATCTTTATCCGACTGGATATTCTTCTCATTACCAAGAAGGCTTGATTTAGTAGGCATCCATATCTGTGTTTCTTTAGTTTCAAATACGTTATCACTCTTTTTAAGAAGCTGTTCCCACTGTTTATCTGTCACCTTGAACTTCTTAACTGGACGCCATTCATCACCACTTCCGTCAACCATACCCATACCTGTAATTGCAACATTTACCGCATTCTCTGCTGTAATAGGTGATACAGTTCTTATGCATGGCTGTCCCTCATAATTAGTTATAATTAAAGGATAATCTTCTTTGGATTTTATGAACTTAAGAAGTCCCTGACTTTCAATTCTTATGCTTACATCTGATAAAAGACGAATTGGTGCACTTGCCCATATTCCTTTAGGAATTACAATTGTACCACCACCATTTTCTGAGAGTTCTTTTACCTTATTATTAATTACTCTGGCATTATGTCTTCCTGTTTCAATATCAAGCTTTCCGCTTATTGCTCCACAATCACTTAATAATACCTCAAGTCTTTTAAACTGGGGAACTGTTACCTTATAATCTTCTCTATACATTCTTCCTCCATTCTGCCTGTTCTGGGCTTTATCATTTTGACTGCATAAACACCGATTGTATACCATTATATACAATTGTTTACTATTATTTATTGTTATTTCGTGCTATATTTAATATTAACATTTACAATTAGAGTAATCAATGAAAGGATAATATTCATCGATACAAAATATCAAATACTGTTATGAAACTTTCTTAAATCCTCTATTTCATCACATAACTCCCTGCTTGAACACGTTGAACAATCCATAACCAGCCCATTGAATATATGGTTAAGTGAATCCGTTATCTGCTCACATCTGCCTGCAAATTGCTTAAGCATTTTATAATCTGCACTATCTGATGTAATAAAGTATATCTTTACAGCCTCAACTTCTTCTCTTGTCTTATAAGCCCTTACAAGCTCTGAACCTATATTAGAAAAGCTTATATTACTATTTACAGCTTCCTTTGATATTCTTACCGGCTCTCTTTCTTTAACTGATGATATTCTCATCATAAATCCGTCCGGATATGTATTGTATCTTACATAATCGACAGCTCTCATAACTGCATATAATGCATCTTTTTTAGTGTCATCAAGCACATTTTCCTTAAGCCTTATAAATGTAAGTCTTGCATATGGTATATCTTTGTCAATGCTTGTCATATCATCACCTATAAGATACACTCCGTCTGTATCAACGACAGCTTTATCCGTAGTAAATGCCAATGCACTCACCGCCTCATTCATTCCGCCGCCAAGCTCGTATGCCATATCACTTCTTAGCACAAGCTTTTCTTTATCATTCATCTTCCAGTGTGCATTATTATCAAGCCTTCTGCACTCTCCATATGCCTTTATATCCTGCATTACACAGGCTATATCCTTATCATATAACTTCATACTCATTTATTCTTCTTATCTGCCTCACGTCTGTTCTTTGACCAGTTATAATATGCCGTAAGCGGCTTTATAAGCTTAGAGGCAAATTTCATATCAAGATTAAAGAAATATATAAAAAGGCTGAGTATAAACAGCACTGCAATAACAATCGCTACTATTCCAATTATCTTTAATATTATCATCTGGCCATCCCTTTCTGTCTGGCATATTCAGCCGCTCCTAAAGCACCCATAAGCTGTGGGTCTATAGGCAGTTCTACAGCCTTAACCTTTAATACCTTCTCTATAGCCTGCTTTAAGCCATCATTCTTGGCACAGCCGCCTGTAAGTGTAACTGAGTCAACAACTCCTGCCTTCTTAGCCATTACAAAACATCTCTTTGCTACTGAAAGTTCAATTCCTGCGGCTATCTCCTCCATTGGCTTTCCTTCTCCTACAAGTGAGATTACCTCACTCTCTGCAAATACAGCACATTGTGCTGTTATAGGGATAACATTTTTAGCTGCTAAAGAAAGCTTGGAGAACTCATCAAGGCTCATCTCAAATGCCCTTGCCATTGACTCAAAAAATCTTCCTGTACCAGCCGCACATTTATCATTCATTGAGAAATTAAGCACTGTTCCATCTGTATCTATAGCGATACCCTTAACGTCCTGCCCGCCTATATCTATTATTGCCTTGACATCTGGTGCGGCAATGTGAACTCCCATAGCGTGACAGCTTATCTCTGATATATTCTCGTCAGCAAATGGTACTTTATTACGTCCATAGCCTGTTCCAATAAGATAATCAAGTTCATCTGCACTATTAAGCCCGTCTACTAAAGCTACAGCCTCATCTAAGCTGTCTTTAGCACTAAGCACTGGATTAATTCTGCTTCTTTTAGTGATATTTGCTACTATTTTTCCTGTTTCATCTAATATAACGCATTTGGTGTAAGTGCTTCCTGCATCACAACCGCCATAATATTTAGCCATACTATTTTCCTCTCTTATCTTTATGAATTCTTACCAGTTCTGTGAGTCATCAAAATCTTCCAATGTAGGGTCAAGCGGCTCTTCACAAAATACTGTTCTCATATATCTGTTGATTTCTGTTCGCATATCTCTTCTACTGCCGTCCTCAGGACACATAAGATTATGTGTTACCCATATAAGATGTACGCCGTGCTTTCTTGCTTCTTCCTCAAATAAACCGTGATATCCTGACATTGATTTACAGCCCATATGTACATACATAATAACTATATCTATATTAAACATCTCACAATAACGCCATAACGCTTCAACACCTGTTTCATAGCCACCATTAGAACGATTACGCATAATCATATTCTCATACAGATATGCAAGGTCAAGCATTGCCTGATGTTTATCCTCTGTATTGACCATTTCTGTTGATACCATACTTAGCATATCTGTTATTGTAACTATACCCCAGCAGTTAAGCAGCCATATTGGAAGTGCTGTATAATATGCTGCCTGAACGCCCCACGTCATAGCACGATGGCGGTATTCCCTAGCCGCAAGTTCTTTCTTCTTATAGCCTTCCATAGCCATTCTTGTGAGCTTCTTATCCATATCAAGAAATGCCTGGTTTCTTCCGCCTGCCGCCTGATATACACCATATCTATAAAGTGCAAGTGTAACACCCATAACCTGCGGATAGTCAGTCTTTGAGATTTCCATCCATTCAAGGAATTCTTCTGTCTCTGCATTGAACCTTTTCATACTATTAAAGAAAGCATCCCAGTTAAACTTTTCTCCTGTCTGCTCCTCAATAAAATGTATTGCATTGACAACTTCTTCTGCCGCATATTCCTGCACACTTTCCTGTCTGTGCCTTATAGGGACAGCAAGCTGGAATGTTGGAATCTTAAATGAGCGTGCCTCAATTCCATTTCCCATAAGACTTCCATCACAGGTTGTATTACACTGTACAGCACAACAGCCAATAAGCGGAAAATCATCTGCAAGTGCAACTCCAAGCTCTGCCGCCGGCATAGGACATACATCTGTCGGAACTCCATATTCGTGTGTTACATCAACATAATAGCTAACTCCATTCTGCGACATCATTGAGCTTGTATATACAGCTGGAACCTCAACTGAAAGCCACACAAGATTAGGAAATCCACCCATAAGGGTACTCATCATATTCTCATCAAAAAGAACTATCTTCTTATTAAGCTCCTTATCATTACCAATTGCAGGGTCTGCCCTAAATATCTGTCCAAGCATGCCACATATATCTGTAACAATAAGTCCCAGTGCCTGATGTGCCATACGAAGCTGTAAGCCTCTCATTCCTTCTGTATGCCTGTCCATAAAATCAGGCAGTGCAAGATAATTAAGCATCCAGCGGTATCTGAAAAAGCCTTTTATATTATTAGGTTTTATTATAAATGTAATCAAAGTTTTCCAATATCCAAGCCATCTTACATAGTCATACCATGTATCTTTGAAACCTCTCCATTCACGTCTTTTCTTAGGTTTCTTACCAGTATAGAACTTACCAAGCGGCTCACTTCCAAGTTTACCTGACATAGCTAATCCTTTCTTATCTGTATATCTGTATTTTTATTGTTAATTTCTTAAATGTATTCTTTCAGCAATACATTTACATCTTATTATTCATTTATTATTTTTTAAGCTTCTTAATCTCAAGGCTCTCAACAAATGCTTGTATTCGTGTCCTTATCTGTCCCGAATTACCTGCTACATAAGGCCTGTCAATTGATAACACCGGATATCCGTACTCTTCACGCATAATATGAAATGCCGAAGCTCTCTCATACCCCCAGTAATCGCAGAACTTTATCTGCTGGTATATAAGCCCATCTGCCTTGTATTCTTTGGCAATGCTGTCTACATACTCCTGACGTTCCTTAATCTTATCTGTATTCATATAACGTGGACATTTGCCCCAGTGCATATACTGTCTGCATATCTGCATAAGTACATCTTCCGTGTCATTAAGAATAATCTCGCTTCTTCCCGGAAGTGAACCAAAGCAGAACCTGTCAGCAACAACTAACGCACCAGCCTCCTCACATAGCTTTATAAGCTCTGGATTATCAATCTCAGAACCTACCATAACAACCTTTGCCCTGTAATTTTTCTTATCATCCGGCTGTCTTGTGCCCAACTCCTTAAGCGTATCCTCCAGCTTTTCAACAAGTGCCTCTTTAGGACAGCAATATGTTGCAAGGCATAGCACTGCAAATTCATATCCTGTTATTCTTGGATTATCTTCTTTTCTGTAGTCGCCAATCTGTGTTATAAGCCTGCTTATCTTATTCTGCAAATCAACTGACTTTCTTAATGCTTCATCTGATATATCAATTCCATACACCTTGTTAAGCGGCTCTAATACATGTTCCCTCATCTGCCTTACATAATGTCTTAAGGCAGTTTCATCGTCCTTCATAGGAACATCTGAATATTCCACAAAAAACTTTTCCTTAGAACATAAATTCTGTCTTTCTATATTCTCAACGCACCTGTTCATCTGTGCACACGCATCAGGTGCTATTATGCAGTCAAGAAATTCAAAACCTCCCTCGATTGCTCTTTCAAGTATGGCACGACAGCCCTCACAAAGCATACTGCTCATATAATATGTACCCATCTCTATAGAACCTGTTCTTGGTGCTCTAAGTCTTACCGAGAAACAGCCAGGAAGATTAATTAGTGGCTCTGGAATTTGAAAACAGACTGCTCCAATTGCAATACTGCCTTTATTCTGTGCTTCTCTTACAAGGTCATTATTGACCTCCTCTAATAGTTTCTCAAAATAATATAAATGCTGTAAATCCTTCAAAAATATTCCTCCAATACTATATCAAACCAATATTGCAAAGTGCCTCTGCTGCCCCTGCAACAATTCTGTCATCATCTGAAAGTGTAAGTATATTCTCGCCCTTAATATCTGCCTCTGCCAGTTTCATATCATTTTCAATTACAGATAATAATGGAATCCCACCTATATCCATAAGCTCTATCACTTTCTTATCCGGTATGCGGTTAGCTATAACTCCAGCTTTCTCATACATAACAAGCTCATCTGCAACATTTTTAATAGTCTTAACTACCTGACAGCCTTTCTTGCTTGCATCTGTTACAAGCACAAGATGTGTAACCTTTTCCATAACACGCCTGTTAATCTGCTCAATTCCAGCCTCGCCGTCTATAACCACATAATCAAACTGCTCAGAAAGAAGTGTTATCACCTCTTTAAGATATGAATTAATCCGGCAGTAACAACCAGCCGTTTCCGGTCTTCCTATCGCTATAAATGCGTAGCCGTCCTGTTCTTTAATTGCATCATATATCTCATACTTCGCCTCACCTAACAGTTCAACTGCTGACTTGGTATCGCCGTCCTCTACATTTTTAATAACTTCTTTTCTTATGTCATCTATTGTCTTGTCCACTTCTATGTTAAGCACTGTAGAAAGTCCAACCGCAGGGTCAGCATCAATCGCCAGTATCTTCTTATCTGGATATTTCTCTACAAGCACTTTAACAAATGCTCCTGCAAGCGAAGTCTTTCCAACGCCGCCCTTACCTGCTACTGCCACTATCTTTGTCATAATAATCCTCTTTTCTGTGCATTATTCTATATAACCTGACTGTGCCTATGCACACTTTTTCTAATTAATTGTTGCTGCCATTCCTTTATGTTCTTTAACAAATGTATCTATCTCATTTACAAATCTCTGTCCATATTTCATCAGTTTATTCTGTCCTACACCTGATACCTCAAGCATTGCTTCTGCATTTAAAGGAAGCTTCTCACACATATCTATAAGTGTCTTATCACTAAATACAATATATGGAGGCATACCTTCTTCCCTTGCTATTATCATTCGCAATGCCTTTAAGCGTTCAAATAACTCATAACCGGCACTTGTAAGTGAATCTGTACTCTTCTTTCCTGTTGATGAACTGCTTCTTTTACCTGCTTTGCCTGTCTGCTTTCTGCCTTTCTTTCCTGAACCTGATAGAAAAGTTTCATCATCAGCCTCATAAGAACTGCCTGTGCTTCTTGTCTTACCGACAAGCTTTGCATTTTTCACTTCCTCGGACTCTTTCATACGCTTTAGATATATATGTGCATTTTCCTGCTTTAAAGGTGTTATATCTCCCATTTTAAGGACACTGTATTCGTCCTGTGTCTGTATTATATAACCGTCTGATATAAGCTTGGCTATAAGCGGTCTTAACTCAGCTTCTTTCATTCCTGCAAGCTTTCCATATGATTTATAATTAACAGCTCCAACCTCTTTAAGCCTTGCTCTGTTAGCTCCAAGCAGAGTTCCTATAACTATGCCCTGTCCAAATCTTCCCTTGGTTTCTGCTATACAGTTAATGACCCATTTTGCCTGTGCTGTCATATCAATTTCTTCATATTCACTATTGCAGTTGCCGCAATTACCACATACTCCGGTTACATTTTCTCCAAAATAATTAAGTATGTAATTTCTTAAACAGCCCGTTGTCTTGCAATATCCCTCCATTACATACAATCTATGCAGGTCACGCTGTTTAATAACGTCTATATCCTCATATTCAACGCCTTCAAATTCTTTCTTATCAAGAAGGAACTTATCTATTATCACATCCTGTGCAGAAAACAGCATTATACACTGTGAGTCCTCTCCATCTCTGCCGGCTCTTCCTGCCTCCTGATAATAATTCTCCATACTCTGTGGCATATTATAATGAATTACATATCTTACATTTGACTTATCTATTCCCATTCCAAATGCATTAGTAGCAACGACCACCAATGACCTGTCATATATGAAATCGTCCTGATTTCTTTTTCTTTCTTCATTGCTAAGTCCCGCATGGTATCTTGTGACACTTATCCCCATACTGCTTAAGGTTTCATATAAAGTGTCCACATTTTTCCTTGTTGCGCAGTAGATAATTCCACTCTCATCAATATGCTCTTTAACATAATTGCTTATATACCTGTCCTTATTCTTGCCGCTTATATGCTCTACGCTGTAGTAAAGATTTTTCCTGTCAAAGCCAGTAATTACAACCTTAGGATTATCAAGCCTTAATATACACTCTATATCCGTCTTTACTTCATTGGTTGCTGTCGCTGTAAATGCACTGACAACCGGTCTTTCTGGAAGGCTGTTTATATAATCAACTATCTTTACATAGCTCGGTCTGAAATCCTGTCCCCACTGTGATATACAATGTGCCTCATCAACCGTCACCATTGATATATCTGCCTGCTTGGAGAACTCACAGAACTTCGCACTTTCAAGCCTTTCTGGTGCAATATATATAATCTTGTATATGCCATTAAGTACCATATTTAATGTGCCGTCTATCTCACTTTCTGAAAGCGTGGAATTGACATATGCCGCATTAATTCCGACATCGTTAAGTGATTTCACCTGATCCTGCATAAGTGAAATCAATGGGGATATTACTACTGTAATTCCTGAAAGCATCATAGCTGGCACTTGATAACAAAGCGACTTTCCTGCTCCTGTCGGCATTATCGCAAGCACATCTTTCTTTTCTAAGATTGCATTAATAATATCTTCCTGCCCAGCCCTAAAGGAATCATATCCAAAATATTCCTTTAATACCTCTTTTGAATCCATCACATATCCCTTTCTTAATATCTATTGCAATATTATCTGCTGTCTGAATAATTACTCTATTATTCAATCCTGTGCAAAAGCCCGTAACACATTCTGACTATTACTTTAATATTAACATATAATCGCCTATTATTCTATCTTAATAATTAATTATCAATAAGCACCAGTCAATTATATCTCCAGACTTCCAATAAACATTACTATCATAATTCCATATAATAATAAATAAATCTGTTATTCATAAGTTAACAAATATCATTTTGCCATAATTTAATTATTATATGTGCTATACTTGTATTAATTAATTCTTGAGTATACAACTTACAGATACGAGGTGGCTATGAATAATACACATACATACTGCAATGCACAGCACCCAGATGCCAGACAGGGCACTGTGACTACCAATACAGACAATAAACTTATTAACAGACTTGATATAATTGCCAGCTTTAATCCACATTTAACAGATATTAACCCACAATCTCCACTATCAGTTGGTAATGGACGGTTCTGCTATACTGCCGACATTACAGGTATGCAGACTTTATATGAGGAATATTCAGCAGAAACTCCACTCTGCACAATGGCTGAATGGGGCTGGCATACTAAGAAAGCCGATAATGAAAAAGGCTTCTACACTTTAGATGATGTCAGAATGACACCTTACAATTACTGCAAACGAACTGTCACTTATCCACGTGTAAAATACGAGGGCAATGAAGCCGCCTACGACTGGGTAAGACAGAACCCTCATAAGTTCAATCTTGCAAAAATCGGACTTTATTTTCATAATGAGCCTATTCAAGCCGACAGCATTTATTGTATAAATCAGACATTAGATATAACAACTGGTATTCTTAAAAGCATTTTCAGGCTTAATGTTAACAGGCATAACAATGCTAGTACACTTAATAATATTACCGCTGATAATATAAATACCAATGCTATTAGTGATAATCTCGTAACTGTATACACAGTATGCGATGATAATTCTGACACCGTTGCATTTCATATAAGCTCAGGTCTTTTGCAGTGCGGACTTAGCATTAATATTGCCTTTCCATACGCTTCCTGTAATATGACAGGTTCAGACTGGAATAACACTAACGGACACAGCGACTTTCTTAACGCTTCCCATATACACCGGCAGATAGATGATACCGCTTACTATGTCAATTTTAATATAAATGGAACTGACACCTCACAGCATACTGCCAATAATAGTATAATTACATCTGATTCTAATGTTACTATTAATAAATGTAATAACTCTGCTGCTGCCACTATTAAATCTAACGATATACACAGCTATAATATTACAACTACTGATGATGAACTTAATATGTCCGTTAATTTCAATAAATCAATACACACACCTGCCACATACGACACAATTGCCGGTAACAGCAGACATTTCTGGCACAACTACTGGACAACTGGAAAGTTTCTTAACTCTGATAATAAAGAGCTTATGCGCCGTGTAATATTGTCACAGTATCTTCTTGTGATTAATGACAGTGGCTATATTCCACCTGCCGAAACTGGTCTTACCTGCAATAGCTGGTATGGCAAGGCACACCTTGAAATGCACTACTGGCATATGGCGTGGGCTCCTTTATGGGGACACCCTGAACTGCTTACAAGAAGCTTTGACTGGTATATTGACATATTAGATGAAGCTAAGAAAAATGCTTCACGCAACGGCTATAAAGGCGCACGCTGGACTAAGATGGTGTCTTACACCGGTTCGGACTGCCCGTCAAAGATTGCACCACTTCTTGTCTGGCAGCAGCCACATATAATCAATATGTTACAAATAGTAATTGATAATAATACCTCTGATGATTTTGACGTTAAGGCATATATGAGCAAATACTGGATACTTGTAAAAGAAACTGCCGTATTTATGGCTGATTATCTTGTATATGACCCGATGTCCGATATTTACAATATAGAAGCACCTGTAATTCCAGTTCAGGAACGTCATCTGCCAGAGGATACAAGAAATCCTATATTTGAACTTGCATATTTCAGATATGGTCTTTTGATTGCCTCAAAATGGGCTTATGAATTAGGTTTTACTGATGAAGCCAGCCAATGGCACAATATTGCAATGCATATAGCACCACTTCCAATTAATGACGATGTATACATTGCACATAGTAACTGCCCTGATACATTTACTAATAAAGCTATAGACCACCCTCTTATGCTTCAAATCTATGGTATGCTTGATAACTATGGTGCAGAGGATATTGTCGATAAAGATATCTACCGCAACACCCTTATGAAGGTAATTGATATGTGGGACTATTCTACATTATGGGGCTGGGATTTTGCTGTTATAGCAATGGCTGCTCATAAGCTTGGGCTTGATGACATTGCCTTAGAACAGTTACTTATTAACTCACCTAAAAATGATTATGTAGAAAGCGGCAACAACCGACAGAACTCCCGCAAAGATTTACCTTTGTACCTACCCGGTAATGGAAGCCTGCTTCTTGCCGCCGCCAGAATATTTAATATATAACCTGGAATTATATTCGGATTTTCCTGTAATACAGCCGACAGCCGACATCTTTGCCAGGCACAACTGGTATATCATTGGCTATTGGCTGTTATTATACATTTGCCGCTCATAACAGACATATCTTTAGTTCCGTCTATAATCTTTCCGTTAATAAATGCTTTCTGCATAATCAATGCACTGCCTTATTAATATAATTTAGAACTGCTTCTTACAGGTTCACTTGTAAGATTAACTCCTAATCTGTTAAAAGTCTTGGTATCCGCCTCTGATAACATTACAGATGTATGTACCTGACAGCCCTTAAGAGCAGGTATCTGTTCTAATGCTTTTCTGGCATTCTCATTAGCTACAGATGTCATCGCAAGTGCAATAAGAATCTCGTCACTATGAAGTCTTGGATTTCTGCCACCAAGATATTTAACTTTAAGCTTCTGGATTGGCTCAATATATTCTGGCTTTATAAGCTTCTCATCGTGCTTGATTCCTGCAAGATACTTAAGTGCATTAAGTATAAGTGCTGACGAAGCTCCAAGAAAATCCGTAGTCTTAGATGTAATAACTGTACCATCATTAAGTTCGATAGCGGCACACGCAACACCAAGCTCCTCTGCTCTCTTCTTAGCTGCAACAGTAACCTTTCTGTCGTCTGCTGTAATCTTAGCCTGCTTCATTAAAAGCTCAATCTTATATACTTCGCTCTCAGAAGCTTCTTCCTTTGCCACTCTGTTGACTGCATCATAATATCTTCTTATGATCTCCATTTTGGAAGCTTCACAGCAGGCTTCATCATCAATAATACAGTTGCCCGCCATATTAACGCCCATATCTGTAGGTGATTTGTAATATGTATTCTCACCATAGATTTCCTCTAATATAGCATTAAGAACAGGATATATCTCTATATCACGGTTATAATTAACTGCTGTACTTCCATATGCCTCAAGATGGAATGGATCAATCATATTAACATCATTAAGGTCTGCTGTAGCTGCCTCATATGCAAGATTAACTGGGTGCTTAAGTGGAATATTCCATATTGGAAATGTCTCAAATTTAGCATATCCTGCCTTAATTCCTCTCTTATTCTCGTGATATAACTGTGAAAGGCAGGTAGCCATCTTACCACTTCCCGGACCCGGTGCTGTAATTACTACCAATGGTCTTGTTGTTTCTATGTAATCATTCTTTCCAAAACCTTCTTCACTTACAATCATAGGAATATTAGATGGATATCCGTCTATAACATAATGCTGGTATACCTTTATATTCTTCTTTTCAAGCTTTTCCTTGAATTGTACTGCCGTATTCTGTCCTGTAAATTTAGTAATAACAACACTTCCTACATATAAGCCCTTCTTCTCAAATTCGCCAATTAATCTAAGCACGTCTACATCATAAGTAATACCCAAATCTCCACGGACTTTATTCTTCTCAATATCTGCCGCACTTATTACGATTACTATCTCAGCAACATCTGATAGCTGCATAAGCATCTGAAGCTTGCTGTCTGGCTGAAATCCCGGAAGCACTCTTGAAGCGTGGTAATCATCAAATAATTTACCTCCAAATTCAAGATAAAGCTTGTCACCAAACTTACCAATTCTTTCTTTAATGTGTTCTGACTGAATTTTTAAATATTTGTCATTATCAAATCCTGTTCTCATAATGCTCCTCATTAATTATTTTAATTATTCCTTCGTTTATTCATTAATATATTAATATTAACATACATTTCATCACAAATACATATCAACTTTATATTATTTTACTCCGCTTACCTTAGTTGATACTACTGATGTTAAAGGAACCATTTTAACACTCACACTTCCGTCTTTCTTTCTTGTAATTAATGTTCCGCCTCTTTGCGTATACTGCTTCTCAATACCCTTGTATCCAAGGTAATCTATCGACATTCCATAAGTAAGCTGTATATCTTTATACACAAGTGATAATGTATTTAAGTGGTCGTGTCCACAAAACATCCATTTTATTACGCCGTTTTCAACTGCACTATTAAAAAATGTCCCCTTAAACTTGGATATTCCAAAATGATCATTCTTCTCGCCAACACTTCCGTGCTTATATATTACATTATTATCACCAAGCTTCATACGCTCATAAGCTTCCTTAAATTCCCTGACAGGCATATGAAAAAAAGCCATTGCCTTAATATTCTCATCTTCATTTTTAAAGCTGGTCAGCTTATTCATACACCATTCAGTCTGATCCTTGTGTATACAATCAAATCCGCTATAGAACCAGCCTCCTTCACCATACATATTAGAGTCAAGCATAACAAGTGGAAGCACAGCTTTATTATTATCATCAACGAGATTAATAAAGAAATTACCCACTCCGTAAATATATCTGTTACCTTTAGTAAATATACAATATTTTCCCTCAGCAAATATATCAGCAAGCTCATCCTTATTACAAAATGCACCAAGCTCACAGTCGTGGTTACCAAAGCACAGTGTATATGGGATTTTAAATCTGTCCATAAATGCTGTAAGAATTCTTGCCTGTCTTCCATTATTTATAGTTCCAGACTTGGGAAAAAAAGGAAATATAGAATCACCCGTAAGAACAATTAAATCCGGCCTGCTCTTTTTAATAATCTTAGCCACCGCACTAAGTGCAAGCTTGTCCTTATTTCCTGAAAACATTCCAAATCCAAGATGAAGGTCTGTAAGTTGTAGAATTTTATAATCTTTATGTGTATCTATGTGAAGATTGAAAGTTTCATTATCTATCTTAGTAAAATTATGAGAATTATACATATATATGTTCCTTTCATTTTCTTAATTATTCCAGTTATACATTTAACCATCGTCTTGCTCATCAACTTAATGGTATAAGTGCCCCGACAGCTGATATTATAGTCGATATTACCATAATTATCTGGAATGGGAGTGTACCTATAACACCGCATATTGGACTGCTGCCAGCCTTCTTTCTAGACTTTCCATAGGTAAGTACAAGCATTATGCTCACAAGCACAACAACACCACTCATAATTCTTGTAAGCACTATAAAGCTGCTCACACCGAATATTGCAAATAATATACATGGAATAGTTGCTATAACCCAGCTTATTCTGTTGCCAATTTCTATCTGTTCGTGAACTACATCTCTTAATGCGAGTGTATTAGACCAGAAGGTTGTAAGCAGTGCAAAAAGTGAGAATATACCAGCAAGTATCATAGCCCACGAACCTATGCTCTCACCTAACTGCATATATGCTAATTCCTTATCAAGTGTTCCCTTAGTTCCAAGAAGCACCGTAAGCGTAACGATAAGCACAAGTATCGATGATAACGCAAAACCTATAAATATTGACTTTCTTATCTTATGTGGGTTGCCATCAAGTCCCTTAACAACCTGTATTACCGCCTGATTAGCTGATGTTGCAAATACAACCATACTATATAGGGCAAGCAGGTTATTAATATGAAATGGTGCTGTATATAAAGCATTTAATGGTCTTGTAAATGTTCCAGCTGTCATAATAACAACTATAACCATAAGAAAACTTACTGCATATTTCTGTGCGATACCGACCGCTTTCATTCCAATAAACACTACACTTCCTGCAATCAGATAATATATAAGCTGTGCCACCCACAGCGGTATATGAAACCAATTAACAAATATCTGTGCACCACCATTAATATTACCACTGACACCTATCATTATGGCAAGTCCATATACAACAAACATTATCCAGCTGAATACTTTCTTCATTCTCCCCTTAAAAAGCTCTCCTTCAAAGCTTTTAACAAGCTGTACACCTCCATTGTTAAAAGAAAGTTCTGCTATGATAAGATGAAGAATAACATTTACCACATAAGCAAGTCCCACCATCCATACAACATCTAACATACTGTTTCTTGTTGCCAGATATGGAACAGCTATAATTCCTGTACCAATGCTGTTACCCATAATCATACTTATCGCTTCAAAAGTTGTAAGCTGAGCTTCTGAATTAATCGTCTTTGGCATATATTCACCTCTCGCAATTCTCATAATATTAATTAAAACTAAACGGGCTGCTGCACAAACCACAATTCACACAATATGCGAATAAGCAACAGCTTATAAATAACTCATACTGTATTAATTATGTCTGGTGCAACAGCCCCATCAATCTACTTTACTGGAATCTGCTTATCCATCTTTAATATGTGGTTCTTTAACCATTCAAGAAGGTAATCAATAAGCTCGAACAGATACTCCTGCTGTCCATCGTCAACTTCTTCCATATTAATCCCTGTAAGTCTGTCAACAAATGACTCGTGTGCAAGCTTCTGAGCTGCTAGTCCCTCGTATCCTATCTTTTCCATATACTCCTCCTCATCTTTAAAATGAAGCTTAGTATAATCTTTTAACTCATTAATTATTGAAACTATATGGTCATACTTATCGTGTAAATAATAGTCATTAATAACTTCATATGTACGCTCTATAATCTCAAATAACTTCTTATGCTCTGCATCTACAAAATCAATATCTGTCTTGTATTCATCTGTAAATTCAAACATACCCTTCTTGTCCGTGCTGACATTTTCAGCTTTCTTAGAATCCTGTGTCTTATGAACAACAGGCTCTAACTTTCCAATCATAATATCGCTTCCAAGGATATGGTGGTAAAGCCACTTAGCAAGGAACTTTACAAGCTCAGCTAATTCCTTCCTGCTCTCCTCATCTGTCATATTATCAAAGTCCACTGATTTAACTTTATTAGCAAAATCTGTATGTTCCTTCTTCTGTCGCATAAGTTCAGGGTCATTAATTGACGCCATATATGCTTCCTCGTGTGCAAAATGCTCCGCGGCATAATCAACAAGATGTGCCACAATGCTCTTTACTGTCTTAACATCAACAGCCTGTTCCTCTAATAATGCCTGTGCTTCATTAATTATTTTAAAAAGCTGTTCGTGTTCTTTATCAATTGACTCAATTCCTGTCATACAGTCTTTAGTAAACTTATACATAATATTTCCTCCAATCCTGACATATTCACATAAGTAAATAACAATATACTTATACATTTCATTCTATTATATATATTACTCAATCTCAATAGCCATTGTGCTATTTTAGCAATAATTACTTATTCTGTGTATGTCTTAATATATAATATGGTGTAAAATCATACTCCAAAGTATCAGGCTTTTCAACCTTTAACACTTCCCATTTTGATATGCAAGGATGTGTCCTGGCATACAAGTCTTTCCTATCAGTCTTCTCATATTTAAAGCCGTGTGTAATCATAAAGATATTCCATCTTCTATGCTCTATACGCTCAAGTTCCTCTTTATCAGAAAATGTATATGCCTTCTTGTCACATACAAGCCATTTCTTAATATCCTGATGAAGCGACTGTGCTATACTTGATTCACGGTCAAATATGCTCATCTTGTGCCAGGCTGCATTAAGCTTTGCCTGACTGCTCTCAACCGAAAGTACTTCCTCTGATAACACATCTTCTATCTTTAACATAAACTCATCGTTAAGAACCTTACCCTGCTTCTTATATTCACTTATAACATCATAAAGAACATTATATCTATGGTTAAACATCTTAGCTTCATCGACAATATAATGGTCTGTGAGTGACTCATATGAGAATATATCCCTATTCTGTTCAATTGTGAACAAGTTCTTCTCATCATATATCTTGGAAATGTTGTTGCTGTCCTTCATTCTTATAACTACAGGAATGTTAATGCATTTATCGCCCTTCTTATAAAGAAGCTGCTTTAATTCAATAATCGTGTTAGCCATAGAATGTGTGTCGCCCATAGCAACTACAAGATATGTAAAAGGCTTATCAGCATTACACTTCTTGAATATTTTATTAAACTGTAATGTTGTAGCATCTGTTTCCCAAAATCTTATTTTAATATGTCCATCTATTCCAAATCTGTCATTATTCTCCCCAAATGGGAAATTCAACTCATAATATTCTGCTTTCTCACCTATAAATACATCTTCAGCTACAAGCTTTAAGCCATCAAGTGCATCTACACTGAAATTCTTCATAAATGAACCGATTATCGACTTCATATTCTTATCAAATGCATCTATACATATATCAGACTCTGCTGATAACACTGCCATATTAATCCCCTGTATAAGCGTACTCTGTCCGAACTCACCAAAGCCTATAATACCAAGATGAACATCATAATCGTCACCTGTATTAACCTGATATACTGGATGTTCCTTGAACATTTTATTAACTGCCATTCTGTTGACATCTATTATATTAAGGTCAAAATTCTTCTCCTCAAGTCTGTCATAATACTGCTTAATAAGCTGGCTCATTGAGTTATCACTACAGCTTAAATATATCTGCTTATATGAGGCATTATCTCCTGAGGGCTTTTGTAAGCTGTTGCATATACTTCCTATAACCTTAAGATATTCAATATTCTCCATTGCATTGTCATCACAAAGAATAATATCTGCATATTTAGCTATATCGATTGTATTCAATATATCTTCAATAGACATATCATCATACTTCTGTCTGTAATTTACACCTCTATTCATATATTTAAGCTTAGCTTCTTCGGTCATTGCACCTGTCTCTATCGTAGTTATGCGGCATTCCTTTGCAAGTCCGCTAATAAACTGCTTCTTATATGTTCCCTCACCTATAAGAAGAACTCTTTTCTTGCCACGCTGGCTTAAAAGGCTTCTTACATAGCTTGCCGGCTTGCGGACAAGTATTGCCAAAGCACCTATGGTACATAAAGGTGCTATAATAACTGCTATGCAATACACATATGTAAGTATAATGGTGAACACTCCACCACCCGCAGTCTTAACATATTCAAGTGCATCTGCCTGATCAATATCAGGGTCAATCTTGTATGCCTTAATCGCATTCTGGATATTAAGCATTACCTTAAGAAATGGGCTTTCCACGCTATGGTAATAGAATATACCCTCAAGTACACATATAACAAACACTGCTATAGCTGTATACCACAAATAATCCTTATATTTATTTCGTTTCATTATGTCCTCGTTTCTTCGCACTTTTTATTCATTATTATTAATATAGCATTAGTGCTTGGTTCGTTATATATTATATAATTTGGGTTGTTTTTTTACAATATTGATTTTCCAATTAACCTAAATGCGGGAGCGTTTTACCGCTCAGAGCAAGGTTGCTTGCGACAAACTACATTTTCGTGCAGATGCACATCACCGGCACATAAAAAGCCCAGCATATTTTAAGATGTAATGTCAGTTTTCTGACTATACTGCTTAAATATACTGGACTTTTTATGTGTTAATCTAAAAATTTAATGTGTTAATTTAACAGATTGATTTTCACTCTGCCACATTAATCTTTGCCTTAACGGATTAATCTTTACTCTGACGTATCAATTTTTATTTAACTGCATCAAGTAAGTAATTATATCTTTCTATTTTACCATCTAATAAATCAAATATAAATTTCTCTGAGTTGTCTGATACCTGATCATAATCTTTCATACCATCAAACTCACCTTTAAGATAACCTTCCATAAACTTGTCCTTATTCTTAAGATTATCTAATACAATATTGTAATTATCTAAATCTATGCAATAACGCATAACTGCCTGAACCTGTGATTCCATATCCTCGATTATCGGAGCAAATTGTTGTTCGGCAACATTATCCCATTCAACACCCTCAGCTTTAGCGTTACTAAAGCTTCTTCCTATGAATTTACCACCGAATTTTAATACAAGTACAACACCAGCAACGCCTAATACCTTGCCAAGCCAGTCGCCTGATGCAAAGAAATACCATACACATACTGCTAAAAGTGCAAGCACAATAACAGCTGGAATAAATGCCTTCGTCTTGTCCTTCTTCTTTTCTTTCTTTACAATATCTCTCTGTGAATCTAAATCTTTTCTCATTGACTCAAAGCCTTCAAGTAATTCCTTTATGCTGTCCTCAATATCTTTTTTACCGTGTTCTGCACATTTCTTAATAAATGCAGTTACATTATCAATTATTCCTGTTTTATCGGCATCAGAACAATCTAAAGCTCTGCTTATAAAACCATTTCCATAGAAAAATGACTGACTTCCCATTTCTTTATCATCATCATCAAAATAATTGCCATCACATACGAATAAAGCATATCTGTCAACAGCTTCAAAATCGCCTGTAAGAGCTCTATATAAACCATACCAGGCCTTTGACTTATCAGGATTTTCTTCTGATGCTTTATCATATAGGTCACTGGCTATATCCCAGTCTTTTTTCTTTAAATGCTGTTCAGCTTTTTCAATTATTGCATCTGGATCTATATTACTGCTATTTATAATCTTACTGATATCATCTTTTAAATCTTGATGCATACTGCTTATATGTTCATCTGTCTTTCTGAATTCCTTCGAATGATTATGTATTAAAAACACATTATCACACGCCATACAAGCATACTTTTCTTCTGTTAACTCTTTAACCTGTTCACTTCCGCAATTTGGGCATTTTATCGCCTTCATATCTTTACTGCTCCTTTGTATTCTTTATTTTTCTTATATTAAGCTGTTTAACAATCTCATTACATTTTGCTTCAAATAAAGTATTATCTGTAATATCTGCTAACTCAGCTATCAACCCTTTAATTTTTAAATTCTCCTCTATAGCCTTTGGGGAACTCACAGGATTTTCATATCTCATTCTCTCGTAAAGCTTGTCTATATTCGTTTTATTGGCTGTATCCTGTACATTAACCCTGCATATTTCCAAATCTTTAATTAAATTTTTAAAATCCTGTATAGATTGCTTTTCTTTATTATCTACATCTTCTATATACTGATTATTTCCCCACAAAATCATCTCAAATATTCCAAATCCTACCAGTATAGCCGCCTGTATAAGATAAGAATAAATGCTGTATCTTTCTGGAAATTTTGAACAGAATTTAAAAAATACATATAACTGGACTATCATATATGCCACACTGTAATAAAGCATTGGCATTTTTAGTGCCGCTTTTTTCTTATCCTGCTTGTGATACACATACCAGCTGAATACCGGTTGTACCAGTAATGCGATAATACAAAATATATATTTCATCATACATTTCTCCTTGTTCCGCAGTTCATACAAAACTGTGCATCAGCTGGCATAACTGCTCCACATTCCTGACAATACACTTCTTTAGGAGCGACCTTCTCTCCACAATTCATACAGAACTTAGCACCCTGTGGCAGTGGGCTGTTACATTTACTGCACACCAGCGAAGCACCCTGCATATTCATTGAATTCCCCTGTACTCCCATTGTGCCACCCTGCATATTCATTGCTGAATTCTGCATTGTGTTATTGGCATTTACTGCCGCTTCCATATTTCCTTTAAGCATATCGCCCATTGAAAATGCAAGTGGGATCTGTGCCATCATATTAGCTGGATTACCTGCAAAGCCCTCATTTTCTGCAAATGCTTTGCTGACATTAAACTGCTGTTCCTGCTGCCAGTTGTAGCCTTGTATCTCTCGTGATTTAGCAAGTCCCTGTGCCTCAATAACAGCCGCATCCCTGTTACCCATAGCTTCAAAACGCTTCTGTGCCATACTATTATCCAGTTTCTTTAAATCGATTAAATCATCTTCATTAATATTAACTGCTGATAAGAAAAAATTAAGAATTTGAATTCCATATTCTGCTATATCATCTTTTATAATCCCAGCAACGTTTTCAGAAATATCATTCAAATGCTGGTTAAATTCATTGTAGCTGTACCTGCTAAGTTCCACTGCTATACAATTCTTAACCCTTGTGACTATCAAATCCTTAAAATATTTCTGGATATTTGCTGTAGACATTTCCTGTTCTGTTCCAACAAGATTAATCAGAATCTTTCGTCCATCAATTATCTTAAGTCCAAATGAACCGCTTGCTCCTGCACTATAACTATAACCATAATTAGGGTCTTTTACTGTAACCTGGCTTGGTGTTCCCCAAGGTATATCCATCATTGTTGCAAGATTAATGAAGTATACTTCTGTGTGAAATGGAGATACTCCACCTGTAACAAGATTTCTAAGCTTTGAAATTAATGGAATATTCTTAGTTTCCAATGTGTAACGTCCAGCCTTGAAACTATCTAATGCCTGTCCATCACTGAAAAAAACTGCTTCCTGTGACTCGTGTACAATAAGCTGTGATAATGTATTAAAATCCTCCGCAGGATGCTTATATATAAGAATGTCATTATCACCTTCGTATTTAATAACTTCCTGTATTGCCATTTATTTTCTCCTGTAAAATACGTACTTTTTACTAAGTATAGCATATAACTTCCATTTTGGATACTATTTTCTTCTATTTTGGATACTTTTTTCTTCCTTATTAGATACAATTTTTAATGTGTGTTAATAAATTTCCAGCCATATTAATATATGGATTTTATAAATCCACCATTATTTACCTATATTTAGCACCTGAGGATTGGAGCCATATGTCAGAACGAATTAACCAGCACTTAAATCCACTTGTCGGAAATAATATAAGAAGACTCCGCAAGGAACGTGGACTAAAAGCAACTGAAGTTATTGCCAAGCTCCAGCTTGAAAATGTCAATGTAACAACCGGCATTTTCAGTAAAGTGGAAAATGGCTACAACAACCCTACAGTTGATATGCTTGTCGCCCTTACCAAAATATTTGAGTGCGATTTCAATGAATTTTTTAAAACAGAGTGAGAACAATTCTACTATATGATTATATATGTGGATTGTTCTCACTTTTTTGTACAGTAACACTCTGCCTTAATAATGGAGCGTGCTCTGTTTCCAAGCTTTGTCTGCACTCTGTCTTCGTATCTTAATCCACGCTCTTCTGTCCTAAATCTTTCTCCTTCTTTAGATACACAACACCGGCATATATACGCTCTATTGGTCTTAACACAGTTTCTATAAATTCTATATCCTCATCTATAATATCTACAAGTTCATTACTGCCATCTGATGTGCTTTCTATCTTTAGTACTACAAGATTTCCTGCAAATATTCTCTCAGGCTTTAAACTTTCCAAATCATTATTACTTATTTTATTGTGAACTGTATTTTTAACATCTGCTGATTTTTTATCTGTTTCATTATTAACTGGAAGTCTGTAAAATGCCCTGTTAAGCGTTCTGCCCTGCACTACCGCATCCTTCCCAGCTATTAATAATAAACTGTCATTCAGCCACACCATATCCAGCTCATCTGTACCGCAGCCTTCATCAATATTTTTACTATCAATTTTTCTATCAGCACATTTACCTGAGATATATCTTCTTACATATGCTAAATTATCGCCTGTTAATTCTGTGTAACCCTTGTATACAACGCCATTCTGTGCACACATATAATATGCCTTTATCATCTTAGTAAGTGTTTTCTTAAAAATCTTTCCATTCATCATCTGATATATCACCATTAATATCTTCTTCGTATTCTCCTGAATGTGATGGCTTTCCTCCTATCAAATCTTCTGTATTGTGACTTTCAAATGGTGAATTACTACTGTATACAGGCGCACCCAATCCGAAAGCTGATGACATACAGAAATTATTGCCAAATCCATGCATATCCATATTAGCTGTTGCCAGAAAGCCAGAAAGACAATATGGCTTAGTCATTCCTTCATCAAATACAGTATCAACAATAGCTGATATTTTTGACTGATAATCATACACTGACATATCCGCATAGCCTTTAATAAGAAGTGAATCAAGAATTTTCTGCACTTCATCATATTGAAGATTTCCGACAAACACATTCTCTTCATTCACTGCAAATACTGACATATTGTCGTCTCTGTCATTATTAAATTTAAACATTACACCTGTTATATCTTCTTTATTACTGTTAGCTTTTGCAATCATACGGTATGAATTCCCATTAAATTCAAATCTCTTTTCAACCATTGGTTCTGCCTTTTTAATCTCTCTTACTGCTCCATTGTTTAATTTAACTATCATAATGTCCTCCATTCTTGCGCTGCTTCTTTGCGCATCTTAAGTTTGTGCGAAGCACAAATCCTGCGTGTGAAAAATCTTATTTTTCACACTATCCTCCATTCTTACCTGTTATAACAGGTACTTGAATTTATTATCAGCTATACAGCCTTTATCTTATCTTTAGGAACTCTCTTTCCTATCGACAATTGAAGCATAATAAAAAGCAGCCTGATTTTACAGGCCGCTTTTTTTAATCTTTAAAATATGCTATTTTACTGTATCTGCAATTTCAAAAAAAATCTTCATCGCATAAATTCACTATCAGAACATTTTCCAATGCGAATTTCTTATAAATTTGTCTATAAATTCAGGCATTGTCATTTTCCTTATATGCCCGCCATCACGAAAACTCACATCGTATTTGTCCATAAATGCCCTGTCGTCTGTCTCACTGCAATCTATATCCGTTATAAATGCTATGCTCTGTGATCTGTTTCTGTCTTTATCACGGTATACATAGACATATAATGGTTTAACATTGTGCATATTGAGCATTTCCTTATATATAACTTCAAGTGTTATATCATTATCATAGTCAGCTTCTTTGCTTGAAAGCCTGTAATAAGGGCTATTCTCATTCTGGTTCTCAACATAAGTCTTCCAGGTCATAATCCAGTTGCCACGGTAGGTCTTAAGAACCTTAAGTATATCCATCATATGAGCACCGTTAAACTCAAATCTTTTATATTCCCTTATGTATTTTGGCATATCTATATAAAGAAACTGCCTGTCAAATTGAAAATTAAGCCCTTGCTTAACTATGCTTGTGGAAATACTTTCTATATTAAGATAATCAGTTTCTATAAGATGCAAATGTATTTTCTTTACATACATATCAGCAAATTTGCAAAAATCCTCTTTGCTTAATCCACATAACTGCTTTATCCTGCTTCTGGACATTTTCGTACCATCAAGATACGAAGATATATCATCTACAACAAGCTTTCCGTCTTTATATGAATAAGTCTTCTCAAGCTTGGAATCAAGCCAGTATTCAGTCCGAAGACAATTGCACATAAAATACCTTGCCGCAAGCGTGTATTCATCATAACCAGTTGCACTCCAGTCCTGATATACGCTAAACAGTGCAAGCCACTGGTTAATCTTAGATATCAGTACTTCCTTCTGCTTCTCGATACCCATCACTTCTATTGTCTTAATAAATGCTCTAATATGCTTGTATACTTTGACCGGTTTTTTCAATGCATTCTGAAACTGCACAAGCTGGTGATAATTCCTGCGTGCTAAAAGAACAATTCTGTTAGAATATCCATTTGCACAGAACAACGGAACAAGTCCCATTTTGCCAAACATATCAAAAAATGTATCCGTCCTCTGGTCTGCCTGACTTATAATATAATGTAGAATTCCACGATATATCTCATTACACTCAACCTCAGCATAATTAAGTGGTATATGCAGGTTATGGTAAACCTGCTGTCTAAGCTTCATATCAGGTGAATACATATTCCAATACTGCTCCTTAAAGACGTCCTTAGGAAGTCCCAGATATTCAAGAAGCTGTGTCTGAGTATAAGTGTTATCTTTACTTGCAAGCTGCTTATATATAATTGAATATACCTGTCTTTTAAGTTCCATTGGGAAATCTGTATATCCTGTATGTCTGCTTCTTAATTCACTTATTGTATTCTTAACATCTTCATACAAATATATATTCACTCCTTGTGTACACACTACTTTAATTGTAGTAATTCGCACTGATTAATTCCTGCATCCCAGAAATGTTCTGTGCTTAAACCCCTGACCTGGCATATTATTCCTGAATTCATTGCGCCATGTCCGATTATTACAATATTCTTTCCATCCTCAAGCTGTGGTTCCACTACATTTCTAAGAAAGTCACCTGTTCTTTCAAATAACTTCTCAATGCTTTCCCCACCTTCAACTGCCTTATACTTTTCTGGTTCTTTAAATAATATATTAATCGGACAATCTAAAGCCCTTGCTGACTGTTCTGTTCCTTCATATATTCCAAAGCTCATCTCAATAAGCCTGTCATCTGTTATAATCGGAATATTGCGGTCTTTTAAAAATATCTCTGCCGTCTGTCTTGCTCTTGCCAATGGAGAACAATAGCATACATCAAGCGGCACATTTTTATAAACCGCTGCTGCCTCTTCCGCCATCTTTCTTCCAGCTTCATTGAGTGGAATATCTGTTCTCCCCTGCAGTTTATTTCTCTCATTCCAATCAGTCCTGCCGTGCCTCATTATGTATAACATTGTACTCTCTCCTTATCTTATGAAGTAGTATTTCGATGAGATGTTATTCTTATATTATAACACCTCATCTCCAGTATTAACAATGTGTTACAGCTCAATCTGAATTATGTATGTTACGCTGTTTCGACTTTCCTGCCTGTGCAGGCAGCATATATCTTATCTATCAACCTATCACATAACAATGTATACGCCGCTCCTACTACATTTACACCTATTCTAAGTAAAACAGCATATTTAAGTCCGAACAATTCCGCCGCTATTGAAAGTGCGCCAAATGTATTAAACACTGTCTGCCACGAATAACCAGCTGAATATCCGACACCTATTCCACCTATCATACCGATATAAGGATACATCGACTTTGGAAGCACAATATACATAATTGAAAAAATCAGACATCCAACAATGTTAAATGCACCTCTCTTGCCTGCCCGTCCTTCTATATCCTTTGAAAATGGCAGGCACACTGACATGCACGCTATACCTATCCACATCGCTCTTGGAATATTAAGCAGGTTCATCACAAGCATTGCACTTGATACTATAAATGTAAGCTTGATATACCATCTGTTTCTTGCCGAATTAATATTGAATTCATAGAATAAATCCTGGAATGTTCTTTTATATGGTCTGTTCTTCTGGTTCTTATAAAAAATAACCATACAGATTACCATACCACAAAGAAGTCCGATAACCCTTAACACATAGTCCTGTCCCGTGACATCATACCCCTGTAATAACAGATAACCAAGCACAAATGTCGAATGATTGTACATAATTACATTGTGGCATCCCATTATCATAAGAAGCATTATACACACTATATTAATAAGAAATGCTGCAAATGGAGACACCATATTACTAAGCCTTGGTCCTGCTATCAATATAGCATATATTCCCATAATTGACAAAAGTCCATGTGATGTCTTTATTCCAAAATCTGCCTGTCTTAACACAAGCACTGCAAGAAGTACTGTAACACCTACCACACTGTTAGCACTTCCTAGAAGCTTACTGAATATTGTAACAACTGCTACACAGAATACCATAACAAGGTAAACCTTGAAATTATATATTAATATATGTTTTCTTTTCTCTTTAGCATCTTTTGTGTTCTTAATAAGCTGTTTAGAGCCTGCAGAACTTAACTGTAATTCCTGATAAAATGTCATAAAACCACTCTGATCCTTTCATCCCCATATATTTATTGAGTTACATTACATATGATTTGTACTCAATAATCATCTTCTTTTTATAATTTTAATGATGATAGGGTGGAGTAATATAACACTATTCGTTGTTATTGTCAATTATAAGCTTATAACCCTGTCTGCCATCTGTATTGTTGATGTCCTGTGTGCAATCATTATAATTGTCATTCTACCCTTTAAGTTCTGTAATGTTTCGTTTACAGCACGCTCCGACTCATTATCAAGTGCGGAGGTTGCCTCATCCATAAGCATTATCGGAGCATTTTTAAGGATTGCCCTTGCTATGGCTATCCGCTGTCTTTGACCACCTGATACAGACATCCCCTTTTCACCAACAACTGTGTCATAACCATCTGTAAATTCTGTTATAAACTGGTGAGCATTAGCCATCTTTGCAGCCTTAATAATCTCAGCTTCCGTGGCATCAAGCCTTCCCATTCTTATATTATCCATTATACTCATATTAAAAAGTATTGCATCCTGTGGAACAAGTGCAAAAAAGCTTCTGCCAGCCGACAGACTTATATCATCAAGATTATTGCCACACACTTCAATCATTCCACTGTCCGGCTTATAAAATCCCATAAGAAGCTTAGAAAGAGTTGTCTTTCCAGAACCTGAAGCACCTGTAACTGCCACGAACTCGCCTGACTTTATTCTTTCATTATAATTGTCAAGAACAACGACAGGGGTATTATTTTCATCTTTTATATATGAAAATGTTAAGTTGCTTATATTAACTGAATAATCAATATTATTATGACCGCAAGAGTTATTTATTTCATTATGCAATCTTTCTTTATTGAATTCCTGACGATTTAACATTACCTCTTCTGTTTTCTCATCAAGAAAATCAAATATATTCTGTGCATATGTCAGATATGCAATAAGCTCAGGAATATACTTTCCCATCTGCAAAAATTGCCTTGAAAAACGTCCATACATTGTATATATAGCCGCAATAGCACCAAGTGTTGTGTAGCCCTTCTGCACAAACAATATGCCTAACGCCAGAAAAACAAGATTACATATAAGGTCAAAGCCTGTATTAGCACATTCAAGCAAAGATGAAAACATATTTCTTTTATCAGACTTTACAGCATACACATCTGCCTCTTCATTATATCTGTCAACTGTTTTTCCTCCTGCCGGAAACATCCTTACCTGTATAATTCCCTGAATAAGATCTGTTATATGCTTTGTCATTATGCTGTTTGACTCAGACATTTTCTTACTTAAGCTTTTAAGCGGTCCAGTCAGAACCATCGTAACTCCTATCAGCACTGTATTTACAGCCACAAGACAAAGTGTAAGCTGCCAGCTGAGTGCAAACATAGGCACTAAGAATACAACTACCATTATAAATGGCATAACAACTCTTCTGAATCTTGAACCAAATATATCACCCATTCTTCCAAGGTCGAATGATACTTTTGATAACATTTCCCCACTATGGTGATTTTCATAATATTCACAAGGCAGCTTCATTTCGTGACTTAACACCTGTTCGTACAGCTTTCCATATATTCTCTTTGCTTCCACGTTATATCTTATGCAGGCAAATCTATATCCTAACAACACTATCACACCTGTTATGACTATTATTACGACAGAACTTATAAGCCTGTCCCACTCGCCTTTCTGTGCTATGTCAACAACTATCTTCATAAGAAATGCTTCCATAACTGAAAACATTGCAAATGTTATACTCATCCCTAATATTGAACCATAATACATAAAACGTCTTTTTCCCATAGTTCTCATAGTCCGTAAGAATAACTGCCATATTCCGGAATTCTTCTTATTATTATCCTTCTGCGTACATTTCTGCATATACCCCTCCTATATCAAGCAACTGTTTATGAGTTCCAGCCTCAACTATCCTTCCATGCTGAAGTACAATTATCCTGTCGGCGTCTTTTATTGTAGACAATCTGTGTGCAATCGTTATGCTTGTTTTTCCTTTGCATAACCTGTCAAGAGCATCCTGTATAAGCTGCTCTGTTCCCTCATCAATAGCAGATGTAGGCTCATCTAACAACAAAATTGGCGTGTCTTTTAATATTGCCCTTGCTATAGCAATACGCTGCCTCTGACCACCTGAAAGCTGGCTTCCACCCTCACTTATCACAGTTTCATATCCGTCAGTAAGTCCTTCTATGAAGTCGTGAATTCTTGCATCCTTACATGCATTAACAACTTCATCGTGAGTTGCATTAATATTTCCATACCTGATATTTTCCTCAATAGTTCCTGGAAATAAAAATGTATCCTGTGAAACAAGCGCCATATTTTCTCTTGCGCTTTCAATATTCCATTCATTAATATCCATTCCGTACAGCTTATATGCTCCGTCACTGGCATGATATAAGCCGCATAACAGTCTGAAAATAGTAGTCTTTCCACCACCTGAGCTTCCGACTATTGCTATATTTTCGCCATTTTTAATCTTAAAGCTGACATCATTAAGAACATTTTCGCCCTCTTTATATGCAAACTTTATATTATCAAATTCTATAACGTAATCTTCATCTAAGACATTCTCGTCAGATACGCTATTAGCTATATTCGTTGCCTTGTAAGTCTTGTCCCCAAAATGCTCATCTTTAGCCGAAAGTATTCCTTCAAGCCTTCCTATACACACCATACAGCCTGTTGCATCAACTATGGCAAACGGAATTCCTATAATCGACTCAACAAACTTTTCCAGAATAACGACAAAACCAACAAGCTCTCCAACTGTAAGCTGTCCATTTCTTACAAGCCATATGCTTAAAAATGCACATAATATAGAAGGAATCCATTGTATGAGTCTTCTTATAACTATCGCCGTATTGCTTATACCTGTTCTTATCTGCTCTGTTTCCACAAGCTCCTCTGACGCCCTATGCATTCTGTTTTCAAAATACTTCTGTAATCCAAAGGCTTTTATTATCTGATACCCCATTATAGCTTCATGATCAATCCCAAGCATTGCATCAACCTTTAAACGATATACCTTTGACACATCACGCATTTTCTTCACAAGAATATTTGACAGCCATATTACAAGTGGATAACTCACAACAACTGCAACAAAAAGCACTACATTTATCCTTCGCACATAATTGGCATATATAAGTGCTGCCGTAATATTTGTTATAATTGCTGCAAAATGCTCTGTCAAAAAGTTTTCCGCTTCTGCTATATCAGAATTCACCTTATTAATTATTGTTGCTGTACCTGCATTATCATAATATGAATAATCTATCCGGTATAACTTGCTGCTTATCTGTTTTCTGTATGAATTAATAACCCTTACCGCATATTTAAGTGAAAGCCTGCTTCCTGCAAAGGAAAGTACAAAGCCTGATAATGTCAGATATATAAACTTCTCAATAATACTGCCAATATCAACAGCTTCGCCTGACAGCATATAATCTATGTTGACACTTATTATCTTATTGGCACTCACAATTATCTCATTCACAACAGCATTAAGAAGCAGTGCCATAATTATCAGATACGAATACCTGAGCATATTTTTTATAAAATTATTCGCTTTAAGATTAAACTTCTGATTCATATGTTATCCACCTCTTATTATGATTTAACTATAACTTATTCTTGCACAAAATTTTATTTTTTTCATTAAATATTATTGCTTTTATGACATATAATTTATAAAATTATGCTATGTCAATTATAACTTGGTTAAACCACTCAAGAATGGAGATTACTATGCCTCTTCCACTTAAACCCGGAGAAAATATTTATATAGACCACAAAATAAAAGAAGCAAGCTACGCAATGCCAGCAATGCAGGCAGCACATGACCACTACACCATCGGTTATATGGTATCAGGTGATCGAAGATGGATTGCAACTGATAACATTCGTGTATGCCACGCCGGCGATTTTGGGATTGCTAAGCCTGAGGTTTATCACAGAAACTGTCCTATATCGGATGTTCCTTATGACAGATATGTAATAAAAGTTCGTACAAAAGTATTTGAACCTATTATTGAAATAATCGGACATACTCAATTAGATATTCTTTGTCGCAATTATCTACATTTTACCAAAGTTTCACAGGATGAAATACAAAAAATGTGTGATGAAATGTTATACGAATACGAACAGAATTCTGACCACTCACAACTGCTTCTTCAGGGAATGTTTTATAAACTATTCTTCTATGTATATGAGCATCACATTTCTAGTGACTCAGATAACAATACTTTATATCTGAAAAGATTTGATGACAGAATTCAGAAGGCTATGATATATGCTGAAAATAATCTTGAATATGGTGCCAGCCTGCAGAATGTGGCAGACTTTGCCTGTCTTTCTCCATCACATTTTTCAAGACTTTTCAAAGCTGTAACTGGTTCATCATATACTGAATATATAACAGCGGTCCGATTACAACACGCAAAGATTCTTTTAGAAATCGGGGAAATATCTATAAGTGAGGTTGCAAACAAAGTCGGCATATCTAATGCAAGCTACCTTAGTGCATTGCTTAAGAAGCATTATGGTATCACACCGACACAGATAAAAAGAAATTCTAATTCTGGGAATTTAACGTAATAATTTGACATAAAAATAGAAATAGAGTAATATAATATTATAAAAGATGCTACCGATAGACGGCTTAGTCTTTTCAATAATGATTAAAAAATAACCGCTTAGTTGACCAGACTGGGGCGGTTATTTTTTTGATTTATACACAGAAATGCATATAGAAACTATCGCACAAATAACTAAAGTATAGTTAAATAAATCTGAATATGTAACCATGTCTATCACCTCCCTTCTGAAGAGGTTCAAGACTAAACCGCCTACCGTTATGGCAGCACCCGAATTCTATATTAACACCAAATATCAAATTTTACAAATTATAAAATGACTGTAAGAACTATGAACTATGCTCATATTAGACCTTTTAACCTTGGTATCATTAAATAAATTTAAAATAGCTGATATCTTATAAATGTAACTATCCACATCGTCCAATCTGTAACCTGACTTTGTAAACTGCCACATCTTATATAAGATACCAGCTATTTTTAATTATAACACATCAACCTGCTTAAGCGGCCTTCTCTGAGTTCTTCTCACTCTTTGCATAGCTCTTAGCTGAGTTAACAACAATGATAAGACCAAGTACAATAAGAAGAATTGCTATTATAAGCTGAAGTCCATTTGCTATGAACACCTTACCCCATGTAGTAGTACCTGCTGGGATTGTAACTGATGCTGCGTTCTGGATAGCCTTAACCATAGCGATAAGTCTCTGTACAAGTGCTGTAAATGTTACACAAAGCATAATGATAAGAGGTGGGAAGAGCATCTTGTTGCTACGTCCTGTAACCTTTAAGAATACGCAGAGTGTTATAAGAACAAGTGCACTTAATAACTGGTTAGCTGAACCGAATAATGGCCAGATGTTAGCATATCCAATCTTTGTAAGTACGAAACCACAAAGAAGTGTTATGATTGTTGAGAAATATGTATTGCAAAGTAATTTTCTCCAGCCTTCTGCATGTTCCATATCATCTACGCTGAAAAGCTCCTGGAAGCTCATACGTCCGATACGTGCAACTGCATCAAGTGATGTAAGGGCAAGTGCTGATACACACATTGTCATAAATACTGTTGCGAAATGTACTGGAACACCAAACATTTCAAAGAAACCTGCTACACCACGGCTGAATATCTGGAATGGAGTACCTGCTGCAGCTGTACCATCAGCGGCTGCGGCTGCACCTGCTACACAAAGAGCAAGAACTGCAAGTAAGCTTTCAAGTACCATAGCACCATAACCAACCTTAAGCATATCCTTTTCATTCTCTACTGTCTTAGAAGATGTACCAGATGAAACAAGGCTGTGGAAACCTGAAACAGCACCACATGCAACTGTTACAAAAAGGATAGGGAACATTGTTCCAAGCTTAGCATTGTTAAATCCTGTGTATACAGGAAGGTTCATAGATGGATGGGCAACTACAAGACCAAGTGCTGCTCCAACTATCATAGCGATAAACATAAATGTTGTCATATAATCTCTTGGCTGCTTCATAAGCCACATTGGCATAACTGCTGCAAAGAAGATATATACGAATGTGATATAGCTCCATGCATTCTTACCTAAGATAATTGGACAGAAGTTACCAATTACAAATGAAGCAACAATAAATGCAATACCAACTACTGCTTCTTTCCAGCCTGAAAGATTCAACTTCTTCTGGATAAGACCAAATACTACTGCGAATACCATAAACATAATTGATACTGTACCAGCAGAACCATTAGTTGAAGCTGCTGGTGCTAACTGTGATGCTCCATCAACTACTGTATATGCATTAAATGTACCTGCAACCATATCAGCAAATGCTGCAATAACGATAAGTGTAAATAACCAGCAGAAAAGTAAGAAAATCTTACGTCCAAACTTACCGATATATTTCTCAATGATCATACCCATTGACTTACCTTCGTTCTTAACTGAGGCATATAAAGCACCGAAGTCTGTTACAGCACCAAAGAATACACCACCGATAAGAATCCAGAGTAATACTGGTAACCATCCAAATGCTGCTGCCTGAATAGCACCTGTTACAGGACCTGCACCAGCGATTGATGAGAACTGATGACTAAATACAGTCCATCCTTTGGTTGGAACATAATCTTTTCCATCATTGTACTTTACGGCAGGTGTTTCTGCCTTAGGGTCTATACCCCACTTGTTTGCTAACCAACGGCCATATACCATATAGGCACCAAATAATATAACAGCCGCGATTAAAACGATTACTAAAGTGTTCATAATGTCACTCTCCTATATATAATATTAGCTGAGCAAATAAATATTCCCAGCCTATTTCACTAGCCAAATACAATGAACGCAGAAAAACGGAAATTAAAAATAACTAATTCCATAATGCAAAAAACCTTCGCCTCTGCACATATCTTAACGATATCGTACAAAGACGAAGGTAAATTACATTACTTCCGCGTTACCACTTTGCTTGCCGGATAAATCCGACCTCTCTACTGCCACATATATGGCATGCCCTGTTAACGATGGGTACCGGTTCTGACTACTAAATTAATATCTTTCACCAAAACTGCTTGCAGGTGAGGGCTTATCTATTCCTTGCTACCGTTTCTCATCAACCAACGGCTCTCTGTAGGCGGTGATATAAATAAATCATTTCCTGTTCTTCGCATTTGACTATTGAATTAAGTAATAAGATAATCTCTTCATTTTAATTTGTCAATAAAAAATTTAATTATTTTTTTGTATTTTTAATGTATTTTTAATTTGACTACATTTCTACTATATCTTTACTGTAACATTTATTATGTTCTGAATATCTTTAAAGCATCTATTGTCTGCTGTATAAGGTCATCCACACTCAAGCCAGGCATATCTGCTCTATTTTAAATAACCTCTCTTGAACAGCCAGCAGCAAAACCTTTGCTCTTGTTATAGTTGTGAATAAAGGGAATATTTGATTTTTTTATAATCACTCTGATGTATATTATATATCATTTTGGTATGGTATATATTTATTTTATATATTAATAAATTACAAACTTTATAATTATATACATATATAAGTATATGAAAATTTAAGATTTTTTTAATATTTACAGCTGGTTTTATTGACACAATTCTTTTATAACATTATAATTATTAGATAAAGATGCGTGAAGATATATAATTTTGCACAAATTAATCTAATTTAAGGAGCGTGATTCCAATGAAAAATATTAAGGTTCGAACAAAGCTTACTATAATTCTGGCTTTAGTAATTGTCCTTGTAACTTCTGAAAGTTTTATTTCTATTAAGAATATGAACCAGTTAAAAAACAAGGCACTTGAAACTATGGACACATCATCAAGACAGAACTATGATGATTCTATTAAAGAGCAGGTTGGTGTTGTCATCTCCCTGTTATCGGAAATTAATAATGAATATAAGTCTGGTAAATATACTCTTGATGAAGCTAAAAAAATAGCCGCTGATGAAATCCGTCAGATGCGTTATGGCGAAGCTGGATATTTCTGGGTTGACCAGTCCGATGGTAAAAATATTGTTCTGCTTGGAAGTTCAACTGAGGGTACTAATCGTATGAATACTAAAGATGCTGATGGATACCAGATGGTCAAGGAAATAATACGTGTTGCAGTCCAGGATGGTGGTGGTTATACAGATTATGTATTTCCTAAGGAGGGAGAAACAGAACCTTCACCAAAGCGTTCTTACAGCGAATACTTCAAACCTTTTGACTGGGTTGTTGGTACTGGCAACTATACTGATTACATAGACACTGCTATTGCACAGCAGGATGAGGAATTCACCAGCTATGCTTCAAGCAAAGCTATTTCGCTTATTTTATGCAGCGTATGTATGCTTATTGTTGTTGCTATACTCGTTGCTCTCATCGCAATTGATATTACTAAATCATTAAGAAAAATAAAAGAACAATTCGAAGTAATTGCCGGTGGTAATTTTGCCACAAAAATGCAACAGCCTATGCTTAAGCGTAAGGATGATTTCGGACAGCTAGCCAATGCACTTGAAACTATGCGCGAATCTGTACGAAGCCTGTTAGCTCAGGTAAAAAATGAGGCTGCCAATATTGATAAGGTTGTAGAAACTATCGACACTAATGTATACAATCTTAATGCAGAAATTGAAGACGTATCTGCAACAACAGAAGAGCTTGCTGCAAGTTCAGAGGAAACTGCCGCCTCTGCTGAACAGATTAACGGAATGACACAGCAGATTGAAGAAGCTGCAAGGGAAATTGCCATAAGAGCACAGGATGGTGCAACTGAATCCCAGGACATCCATAAACGTGCTGTAAAGACTAAGGATGATACTGTAGAAAACCGTCAGAAAGTTAAACAGATGATGGCTGACATCAGAGTAAATCTTGAGCAGGCTCTTGAAGATGCCAAAGTAGTTGACCAGATTGGTGTGCTTGCTGACTCTATCCTGAATATTACTGCACAGACCAATCTGCTTGCCCTTAACGCTTCTATTGAAGCTGCAAGAGCTGGTGAGGCTGGTAAAGGCTTTGCGGTTGTTGCAGAGGAAATACGTGTATTAGCTGAACAGTCTAAAGATGCTGTAGCCAACATTCAGGCTGTTACAGAAAATGTAAACAAAGCTGTAGGCAACCTGACAAGCGATTCTAACCGCCTGCTTGATTTCGTTGATACTGATATTGTTGAATGTCTTAACGGATTTGAAAAGATGGCTGATGACTATAATATGGATGCTTCCAACATTAACGATCTTGTATCTGATTTCAGTGCAACATCAGAAGAGCTTGTTGCATCTATAAGCAATATCACTCAGGCGATAGATGGAATCACTTCCGCTTCTAATGACAGTGCAACTGGAACAACCAACATAGCCCAGAAGACAATCGTAATCGTAAAAGGCTCAGAAGCTGTTATGAATGGAGCTAAAACCGCAGAAGCCTCTGCTGCTGAACTTCGTAAGAATGTTAATAACTTTGTTATTGATTAATTTTATATATTGCAGAAATTACGGGTGTGGAAATGTTTGTTTCCACACCTATTACATTCCTCTGCTTTATTCTTTTATATTTTTCCTTAATATGCAGATATACCCGGCTCCACAACAATATGAAGCCGGGTATGATTAATTATCTTTAGTTTCTACTTATTGCTAATCTTATTATCCTCATCAATGACTTTAGATACTATCTGCCATTTGTCTGATTATAACAATAAGATAAATAATCTCTTTACTTTATACATTCTTCTTTCTTGTTACAGCAGCAATACCTGCTAATGCAATTGCCATCACACACAGAACAGCATACAATGCTATAGGTGTGCTGTCTCCTGTTACTATGCCGCCTGTTGCTGTATTATCAGCATTCTCTGTTGTTACAGCATAATCTGCTATTACGACTGCATATTCAGATGCGTGACTAAAGTTAAGAGATATATTACCATCTGCATCTATTGCACCTGCATTCTGGAATATCATTCTGCCTGTGCTGTCATAATAATAGAGATTGCCATATTTGCCAGCATATTCACTTCCTATATTGTATGTAAGACTTGCCTTGAATCCAAAATCTCCACTATATGCAAGTGAAATCTGCTTAACTGGGTTATTGCCAGCAAGCTCCGATATAACATCATCTGGTATTGCATCAGAGTCTATATCTACCGCAAGGTTAATATCCTTAAGATTATCATCCTGAATATTATTTCCGTTGATAGTCCATTTATAACCATTCATATCAAGAACAATATCAACATCCTTACCCTTGGCTGCTTCTAACACATCCTTTGGTGCAACTGTTGCATCTGACATATCAACTGCATAAGTATCTCCAGCCTTGGCAGTATTAATTGCAGCTACAGCTTCCTGTATCTTATCAGATGATAACTTAGTTCCTTCATTGTTGCCTTTGTTTCCATCAGTTGTTGTCTGATTATTGTTACCACCGGTACTACCATTGTTATCATCAGTAGGTGGAACAGAATCGTCTATTTCCGCATCTGCCTCGAAATAATATCTTCCAGTATCTGTATTAATGATATATCCATTATTTATAAGTTCATCTAATTCTTCAGTTTTAATCCACTTTACATTCTTAACTCCAGGAATTACTGTTGGAAGTTCAATCTTCTGTCCTTTTTTAACAAATGATGTTTCTTTATATAAACACTTTGAACCAACATCTGGCGAATATGAATACACATATTTTTCTACGATATTGGTATTATAATTTGCCAAAAACGTTGTATTATTACTAACTATAGTATCTGAATCTGGATAGCCAACCATTGTCCAGCCTGTGATTTTTGCATCATCAAATTTAACACCGGTATCAAGCTTCTCTAATGCCTTACTTAGCTTAGTTCTTCGTGGAACTTCTATTGTTTTGATTTCCCATTCCATATCTGCGTTAATATAACTGAACATAACATTTACATTTGGCTGAACAAATGTACCATTTTGTGTTACATTGAAATAATAATCATACATTAATGGAAGTTCTCTTCCACTTGTTTGTCTTTCAGTAGATGTATACAACATATTATTATATACATCACGAGCCTCTATACTTGAAACATACCATTCACATGGATAATCGTTTTCTGTAATAGTATATGTATATTCGTATTTACTTGTTCCTTCAACATTCTGCATATAGCAGTATACATCGCTTTGAGAAGACAATTCAGAATTTACGTTTTTTAATACCATTTTAACAGAGGCTACACCTGTATCATCAGTTATATCTGCTGTGAATTTCACCTGATCTCCTGCTGTAAATGTCTGACCTGCCTTATCCATAGAAAAGCTGTTAAGCTTTGGTACATTTTTCTCATTTACTACATAGTTGTCGTTCTGTACAGTTACCTTGCAATCCCATGCTGAATTCTTCTCTGCACGGTTACCAGTTACATCTTTCACATTTATACCATTAATATACCACTCACCAGGTACAATATCATCTGGAAGCTCCCATGAACCTATATAACAGCCATTAGCAGAATCCCATTGCAGATACATAGAATGTGATGTGTTTCCTGCATTAACTTGAAATTCTACGTAACAAGTGTCTTGTAAAGCAGAATTATCAGTTGCACCTATTGTAACGTGAAGTGTATCTCCCGGTTTTACTGTCTGTCCATTTTCCTTTAACTTAACAGATGTAACCACTGGTTTCTCGTTATCACTACGGGTTATATTTACCCAGTATAAAGCAGATGAAGCTGTTACATTTAATACATCTGGTGTGCTTGAAAGCACTGGCGAACTTGAATTTCCTGCTTTATCTGTTACTGTAAGAGTGTCGATGAAGACCTTTCCATCAGTAAGTTCAGCATCAGAAACCTTTACGGCATACTCATAGCTTTTAGCTGCTTCGTTATACTGTAAGCTGCCATCAGCATATGAATAGTAATAAGTCGTATTATTACCTTCTGATTCCAAAACCATCCTCACGTCCTGAATACCCGAATCAGAATCATAAGCCTTGATTGCAATCTTAAATGTGTCATCATCTCCTACATTCTGCCCCTGCTTATCAATCGAAATACTTTCGACTACAGGTGCCGTTGTATCAAACTGTTCTGATGCAGCAGCTACATTTGCTTCCTGTGCCTGTGCTGTCCTGATATCTGCATTTATGCCACCACTAAACAAGGCAGCAAGCATTGCGGCAGAAACTGTCACTGTTGCCAGCTTCTTTATAAATTGTCTTTTCATACACATTTCCTCCTTCTATAAGCGGATACCTTTTATTCAACTGCCTGATTAATACTATATCAACCACCTGATTAACACTATATCAACAGCCTGATTAACACTATATATTCAGCCAGTTAAAATGTAAGATTCTCACTTATTCTTTCTGTAAATTAGTAGTTCAGATATTCATCATCATAAATTCCTGTAAATATCCGCTACTATTGTACCCCCTAAAAATTTTTCAATAGCTGTGTATGTAAATTCTTATAGTAACTCCCCATTTTATGAAGATCGGGAACTCACTTTTTTGTTATACTTTTTTATATGAAATCCCTGTAAATATCCACGAACCTTTTAACGATAGGTCAAAGCTATCGTTAAAAAGTATTTAATCTTTTGCTAAGCACCCCCCTAAAAGATATTTCAGGTATAATATCCATAAATATCTTTTAGAAATCAAAACTCCAATGACTCTTGATTTAATAAAAAATCAAATACGCTCATCAGCAAAATTCCATCATCATTATAGAAAGGTGTACCTATATATGATTTTCCCTTAATATCAAATTGTACTGGTCAAGCTTTTTTGTAACACTTTGTTCGATAAATTGATGCTACTGCTGATCTGTCAAATAAATCAATGATAGAGCAGTTATATCTGAACTTTCCGTTTGGCTGGCGCATATAAGTAAAATCTGTGCACCATACTTTGTTTTTACAATCGACTGTGAAGTTTTGGTTTAAGAGATTATCAAATATCTTGTGCTTTTTTCCTGTTTTATAGCCAGGCTTTGAATGCATAATTACAGCACATAAATTAAGTTCTTTGTTCATGTATTTATGCATAGTGGTATTACTAACTTCATACCCGTAGCGTTTAATAAAAATGCGCATAGCCCTATAGCCTATAACACGGTTATTATTGTAATAAACGTACTTTATAATCTCAAAAATGTGCGCCAAACGCTTGTGATATTCTCGTTTTGCGTCATTTTTATAATTGTAATAACAGTTGTGGCTAATATCAAACTGCTGACATAACCATCTTAAACCAAATATATTTTTATTTTCATCAATGAATCGATATATCACTAATCGATTTCTTTCGCGAAGGATGCCGCTGCTTTTTTTAAGAAAGCAATCTCTTTATCTTTTTCGTTAAGAAGCTGATTTAACCTCAGGATTTCCTTAGCTTCATTAGACTCAGATGTTGTGCTAGTGGTATAATGGTATTCTTCCTTTTATTCGTTAACACATTTGCTAACGGAACTTTTGGCAATGTTATAATCAATAGCAATCTGTGGTATTGATTTATTACCAGCAATTTTGCATTAGTTCAGAAATTTAATGAAGATGCCTCTTCGCTACTATCTTCTGGCATACAACCGATTACTCGCTTCTCAGAATTCTATCGCACCTTGCTTGCGTTAGAAGATGCCGAAGTCAAATTCACTATATACGTAGATGAAATTGTGAGCAGGCGAAGTGCTGCATTTTATATTGATTTAGATTACATTCTGAACAGTTCAAATGAAATCAAGAAACTCTATATGGAATTCAGACAGTGCTGGTACGATATGAAAGAAATCGGAATTGAAATACACGAATCGCCGGTTCCTGTAAATGGATATATAAATATAGCACTATATTCCGATAACATGCAGCTTATAACATTGTTCCATGCACATATGCGCCACTTAGAAGAAAAGAATCCACCCATATATGACGAGGACATGTATAAGGCAGAGATTGAGGATACATTGCAGATATTCAATGTTCCAATTGGTGACTATATTGAATAATTCAGGGAAATAAAGACTATAGTAGATAAAATTTCTTATTTTCCTGTTTTGAAAATTTTATAGGTGGTAAGTTTTATGAAAAACAAAATAATAAAAAGAGCTAGCATCTGCATGGCGTTTTTAATTACTTGCTCTATTTTTTGTATGAATGATGTTTTTGCGTCGAAAAAGTCACCATCGGATTATGAAAAGATTAGTGAGCAAATTGCAATAGATGTAGAAAAATATCATATTCCCGGTATGGCTGTTATAGTGGTCGATAAGGATAATGTGCTATTTCAAGAAACATATGGAAATTGTGACAGCATTGATACTCCATTTCTAATTGACTCAATGAGTAAATCATTCACAGCGTTAGCTATTATGCAGCTTGTAGAAGGCGGAAAGCTTGATTTAGATAATCAAATATCCGAGTACATTGATGCAGGGAAATGGTTTATAGATGATACAGATAGTAACAACATAACCATAAGAAATCTTCTTAATCAGACCAGTGGTATAACTACATATCAGACATTTGGAAAGCTTAAGAAAACAAACTCATATGGCAGTCATGTATATGCAAATGCAAATTATGGATTGCTAGGATTAATAATTGAAGCAGTGAGTGGAATGACTTATGAAGAGTATGTGTCGAAAAATATTTTCTCCCCATTAGGTATGAACCATTCTGCAGCATCTTTTAAAAAAAGCAAGAAAAATGGTTTAATTAATGGATACAGAAATTATTTTGGTATCCCTATAGATGGAGAACCAGATTATCCAGATGATATTGCATACGGAACCTGGACAAATGTTCCTGCCGGCTATCTTTCATCAAGTATATCCGATATGGGCAGATATTTGCAGATGTATCTAAACGATGGAGAAAATATAATAAGTAAAGAGAGCATTAATAGTATGTTTTTTGATAATGTGTCTGTTAATGATGGTTCCTATTATTACGGCATGGGATGGCTCTATTCAACCCAAATGTATAGTCAGCCAATGTTTTGGCACGCTGGATTAGTAGAAAATTATACTTCCAATATGTTTATTCTCCCAAAAGAAGGTATTGGTGTAGCTGTTCTTGTTAATATGAATGATTATCTGGTATGTAATAATCTTATTAACAATATTATAAATCCACTCATAGGCGAAGAAAGACAAAATTATCCTAATTTATATGTCATATTACATCTGGTAATTGATGTAATATGCTTTTTGCTTTGTTTCATAAGTGTTCATTCTATAGCAACAATTGGACAATGGACTAAAAAAGAAAACATAAACTTTATTATTGACGGTTTGCGTCATATATTACTTCCCATATTTTTGTTATGTATTCCATTAGTCACAGGCACACCTATTATGGTATTATGGTTATTTGTAAAAGACTTGTGCCTATTATTATATCTAAATGCAGGGATTTTGATTATCGTAGGAGTCTATAAAATAGTATTCTTATTGAGAAAATTATATATAAAAAATCACTGCTTGGAATCATAAATAATGAATTAACGTATTTAATAAATTTGATATTTCCCTATAAAAAAGGATTTACAGGTTTTACTTTTTTGTTTGAAAGGTCGGTGTGAAGTGAAAAATTATAAGTTTTGTTTTGATATATGGGGACTTGCGCTTTTCCTAATAATTATGCTTCCAAATTTCATATGGTTTGCGATTCCTGCTCCAAATGATATTCTGCGAACAGATTCCGTTACGCCCATAGTTGATGCTATCGGGAGCTTTTGCCAAATATTTTTTATAATAACTCTTTGTATTTTACAGAGGAAAAGCACACCTAAAATACAAGTAAATCCACTTATCATCATGGTTATAGCATCAGTGATTTTGTATTTTACAGGTTGGATATTCTATTATATCGGAATAACTAATCCGTTAATCATTCTACTATTGACAATCCCACCTTGTAGTGCATTCATTTTTCTTGCAATAGATAGAAAAAATATTATCGCTTTGATACCTGCTATTGCTTTCACTATTTGTCATATAACATATGCAATAATTAATTTCATCATTTAAAATTCTAACTGCCATAAAAAACTGCAATCATTTGCAAGCACAGAAAACGGGGAGCTGCATAAATACTGGCTTCCCGCTGTTTTTACCTTATTCAAACTCTTCCCGAGTTTTCTATCGACAAATCATAAATGCTGATATTTCCTGCATTGGGGACACTTCTATTTCACGATATATCGCTCTTTTCACATCATTTTCAAAACTTTTAGTAGCAAATTAGTTGCAGTATATGCACCGATAATTTTCCATCGGCTTGATATAATCTACTTTTTAATTACTAAAAATGATCCGAATGATATCGTCTATTTGCATCGTTTGGCAGAGGAATCTCCTCTGCTGTATGCCAAACTGGCATTGAAGGAAAACGGATTACAGGATTATGTGGATGCAATAAATGAGTTTAATTAAGTCAGTATCATCTAATTTACTACTTCATCTCCCTGGTAAGTAATCTTAACCTCCAGGGAGATGATTTATCTATAAATATATGATTTCAAACTTATTTTCTCTTTCAAAATTGTATATACTCTGTCTTCCTCATCCGTTTCATATATTTCCATTGTAATTGTTTTTTCATTACCAGTGGCTTTAAATTGCTTAAACATCATATTTATAGTTCTATAACCCGTTACATTTTTTACTATTTCTCCTGTATTTTCCACTTTAAAAAAGCGACTCTTTTCATTTATCTGATCTGATAACAAATCTCCAAATATTCCCTTTACAATGTATTGCCCATACAAAGATATAGACTGTTGATAGTACAACATTGCATATGGAATATTGTATTTTGTAACAGCCTTATATGTATATGAATTTGAATTCATAAAGGAATCATATAACCTATTTATAATCTGTGTTGACAAATTGATAGAAACCACTTCTCTTATGTTCTTAAATACATTTCTCTTATTATTTTCTATAAGTTCCTTTAATTCTTCTGAATATTCATCACTATGTTTTATTTCTGTATTACCTAAAGGTGTAGGATTATACAAAGAACAATCTTCCTTATCATACGGGTTCCAAAATTCAAAACCCGAAACCTTTCCTCTCGTATGTTTTGCATATGTAGCTATTATTCCTGTTTGGTTTTGTATCATTTCTGCTCCATACAAGTTAATGATATGAATTGGATTGCCACACTCTGGACAGACTGCATAACATTTTAATTTCTTATCAGTTCCATATTGATAATACGGAAATCTTTTTTTAGTCAACTCTTCAAAATTATCAATATTCAGCAGAGACGGCTTCCCATTCTTCTTTATTGCAAATACATCCATACAATCCAGCTCCTTTCCTCAAAATACTCACAATAATTAAAATCGTATTCAATCAACACATTTCCACTTTTCAGATATAGGTACATACTCCACAACAATAATGTCACTACTATCGGAAATAAGATATTTCCCCAACTCGGGGAATGCTTTCATTGGTTGCATCCCTTTTCAACCCTTTGTTGTTTTCTTACTTTTTACATATTCATTAACACTTGACTCATCAATAATATCTTTCACTTTTTTACAGATAGGTAATTTTAAAAACTCCTCCTTGCTCGCATCTGCCAACCTAAATTTATCATTCCATTTCTTTGAAACTTCTGACAATTCAATAACTTTCTCAATGGAATAATCTTCGAAATATACTATGTTCTCATCAGTATAATATCTTTTTGTATAACGTTTAAACGCATCCGCAATTTTCACAGTACATTTATCTGGTGACTCTATAAAATCATATGAGGAAACTATTTCATACACATAATCTTGCAAATAATTATAATCAGGCGGAAAATCATCTGCTACCATTTCTCCGTCATCATCTCTTATTGTACATGGTCTAGGATTAACGCCATTCTCCTTCAACTTATAATTATAATATGCCATAATACAACTTGTATCTGCACCCGCTTTACTATATCTACATACATCTCTATAAGCACTTAACAATTCTAGCAGCTTATTTCTTTCCTTTTTTCGAAGATATTTAACAGCATAAGAAGAATTGATTTCAAAAAGTGCTTCATAGTCCTTACGTGTATAATATCTTTGATTCAGCAATTTAACGATTGGAAATATAACCGTCATCAATACACTTTCGCGATTTGCTTTGTCGTAATATCTTTTTGATATCAACAATGATGCAATCGCAGAAATGAAAATAGCCATTGCATTTTGATATAGCCACTTACCAATTTGTGCCCACATCTCTTTTTCCTTCCTGTATCGCATATTTCTCATTATCTTATGATAATTTCCCCAGTCTCAACTCAGTCTCAAAATCTCATCTCCAAAATGAGACTAACTTGAGACTGATTTTCCCTTACTTTTTGAAAAAATGCCTATTTTATCGTATTTCTGCCGCTTTATTCCGTCTCTTGGGCAGAGAGATTTATTGGGCTGTTTTGTAGTACTCATTTGTGCATTTTATTCTTCATATTCATCTTATTTTGCATTTTTGTGTACCTCGCCTAAAATTTTTAGAGCCAAAATGGAGCCATCAAACATCCAAATCACTTTTGGCTTTTCTTAATTTCATCTTTTTTTACAAACATACAAATCGCCATCTTGAGATTGTTTAACATTGTTACCGGAAATACATTCATCTTAGGCATATTAAATTCACGCACTACAGTATATACATTTTCTTTAGGAGCAAAATGAGGCCATATTTCTTTTACTTCTTTCATAATCTGAGTTGCTTGTTTTGTTATTTGCCTTTCATAGGAAACCACACCTGAATTAATATGCTGTTCATTAAGAAAATCTTCAACTGCCTTTTTCCCTATTTCAGTTCCATAATATCCGTGTATCTCTATTGTGCAATTATTCTTTTTAATAATAAACAACATACATTTTTGCAAGTAAATATTTATTATAACATATAAATCTCTAAATTTATTCTCTTGTCATATTTTTTTCCACATTGAATATACTATAAAAGGCAACCATTATAAACACAATTATGTGTATGACAATTGTAAAAGTTGGTCATTACCTTTTATAATTAAATGACCTGTTGGTGCAACCCCAACATAATGGTTGCTATTTTTTTACAATACGATTCTTAGCTTGTAATATTTGTAACTTTTTCATATCGTCTTCTCCAAAAAACTTGTCAGCTACATGCCTTGCTCTTCCATTCAACCCAAACTCATGATTTAAGAAATACTTTCTTACAACCATGGTTACCATGTTTTTTAGCATGTCAGAATCTATAGAATCATACAATTTTTCTGCCTTTGTTGAAAAATTATAAAAATTCCCATTATTTTCTTCCATCATTATATTTTGCAACATATAATTTAGATTATCATTATATGAAAACTTATTTAACTCATCCATACCTTTTCCTACAGAAGCTGTACACGCAACAAAATCATAAACACTAAGAATATATGCTATCGCTTGTGTTTGCAAAGATTTCTCCAACATATCTTTTGTAATTAACATGCCCCTTTTAGTTTTTGGGTTTTCACTTAAAGTTTCATCAATCAATCGGTCTATATTATGGTCAATATCCTTTAACATAAAATATAAAAGCTTATTCGGATAAGTATAAAGCATCTCGACAACATTTTTCTTTTCATCTCCCTTTAGTATATGTCTAAAATTAGGAAGTATTTTCGCAACAAGTTCCAGATAGCTTAATGATTTTGAAATTTTATTGCTAAATGAATTTACTTTTGATTCATCATAAGAATACAGACTTTCCGCATTTTTCTGTTTTTCTTCAACAATAGTTTTTTCAATCTCATTTTTCTTTTCTGTATTCTTCTGCTTTTCTTCCTTATTTGGCATCGATTGTTTTATGTATGGTACTGTTCGTCTAGATAAAAATTCAATATTATTCTTTTCAAAGCTAAATTCTTCCCATTCTTCCATTAATCCAATCATACTTTCCATAATAGGATATAAAATTCGAACATTGCTAGTAATATATGAAAGGAATAATATAATATCCCCGTTTATTTCAAAGCAGATATTATCCAGTATGTACTTTAATTCTTCTGCACATTGTCCTTCATTAAACCCTCTATTTAAATGTAAAGCTGTAAAATATGCCAATAAATTTTCATCACAAAATTCGATTCCAAATTTGTTCGGCACTTCTTTTATAATGTTAGATTTAATCGCAATGTCATACACCATCTTAGGATTTAGCGCATTATCATATCTATCGTTATATTCATTGATTGCAGCTTCAAATTCTTCTATTGGAAGCGGATACTTTTTATTAAAATGAATATGATGAGCAACAAAATCAAGAGCCACTAATATTTCATCAACATTTTCCTTTTTCGTATTTTGAGCTATTCTGAATGTTATATTTGCCTCAAAAACCTTGCTAAAAACATTATTATCATTTTGAGTTTTCAAAAACGAAAAGTTTAAATAATAATTGACATATTGATGTATAAAATCTGGATTAAGCTGGAAATACCTAATTTGATTAGTAATTTCCTCATTAATTTTGTAAACAATCTCGTTTGTATCAGAAGTCTTTCTGTTATCAAATGATTCACATACCTTTTGAATCAATTCTGCTCTTTTAGCATAATAAAACGGACAAATTTTTAAATATAAAACTTCTTTTTCTTCTAATTCTTCTAATGCTTTTTCCTTTATATTAATATTCCAGTCAACACCACACAGCAAAATAATATGTCCAAACTGATTTTCATATTCTTCAATGAACGAATCCCATTTCTCTTTGTTTACCCTATCATTTCTATCGACAATAAGAACCTTTTTTTCTTTATCAAGCTGTAAATATTCGTCACAATCAGTATCTAGTCCGAACTGTTCTTCAAGAGCATATTTTATTATATTTTTATTATTCTTTGCACCAAAACTTTCTTCCGAAAGCAGCAACGGAACATATTCATCAGCTAACACTAAACATAAATACTTGGCCAATGTTGTTTTCCCTGATTTTAGATTTCCTTCTATATTAATCTGGGAATTTGCTTTAAAAACTTCCATAAATTTTTCTTCTGTATTTATATTTATGGTATCTAGTTGACTGTTCAAATTTTTTGCTTCAAGCGATGGGAAAACAAAATAATCCAAATAGTTATCACCTTCACGTTGTTCAATATCACTTTCAAGATATTTTTTATACGCAGGTGTATGCGTAAATTTATATTTTCCTTTAAAAATAATATTTTCATTCTTAATAACAGGTTCCTTGGATGGTTTATAAATTCTACCATTATAGATAAATTTATATCCTATTAAGGATGCAGCATTTGTGTCAAGAATTAAAGCATTAAATCCATGCTCTGTTTTTGTTCCATATAATGCTACACCACTTGAAACATCAATTTGTCGACCATTCACAGTTTTAGTTTCGTTCAATGAAAAATGTTCGTGCCCGACAAATAACAAGTCTGTTGATTCATAAAATTTATTATATAATGACTTTTTAGTTTCATCTGCGAACCATTCTGGTCCATGATGTATAATAGAAATTGTATAATTTTCCTGTCTATCAAAATCAAACTTAGAAATCTCTCTACTAGGAATGTAATGTAAACCTTTATCTCCGTTTTCGCTTTTAAGTAATGAAAATGGAGCAGAATTAATAAGATTCACTTTTATCATAAATGAACCAAATCTAAGACTTCTTATTTCAATGTTCTTATTACGGCTAAAACAATAATTTCTATTTGCAAAATCAAAAAAATTATCTAATTCTACCAAATCATCATAATAATGGCTTTCTGTTTTCTTATCCTTATAAAATCCAATAATCTCTTCCCTTTTTCTATCTGGATTTCCTACTAAATTATCGTGGTTTCCTGGTACAATTAATGTTTGAATATGTTTATTTCCATCAAAATACTTATCAATTATACCTTTTATGATTCTGCCGAACATACGTCCTGCAACTTTATATTCATTTTCATTACCTGAGTTAGCTATATCTCCAGAAAAAACTAGTACACACTCATCAAAGTTTCCCATCTGAGATAATGAATTTACAATAGCATTGGTATTTATTTCACTCAAATTTGTTTCCTGTGTTAAGTGTGCATCACTAAGATGTAAAAACAAAATTTTCATCATTGGTCTCCTTTCAATTCTTTATCTAATTTTTCCATCGTCTCAATAATAACAATAGATGTGTCTGATAATCTGTATTTGCCCTTACCAATAGCTTCAATATATCCTTCCTGTTGAAGTTTTTTAAATACAGAATAGACTTTATTCTTGCTATATCCTAGTGCATCGGCAATTTGTATTTGTGATAATGGAATCTGGGTCTCATTTAGCACAGTTACTTGATTATCATACATTGTCTTAAGGATTATAAAATTATCATTCAGAAAATCATTTATTTTCATATAGTCTCCTTTAATCACATTTTTTTGTGATTTGTATACTTTAATTATAAGTATACTCCCTAAATTGATAATAGTAAATGTATATCTGAAATGAGTATATGAACTAATTAAATCTATTTCTCCATCTTGGCCTTTCCAATCGCATAATACAGCCTGTTCACATCCACCTTAAATAACTTTGCAATCTTTTTCACATCAGGCTTTTTCTCCATTCCCATATAAACATCAGCAATAGCCTTTGCAGCCATTCGTTCCTTTTCCAGTTCAATGTCACAGTCTCTTTTTTCCTCTATCAGCTTTTTATCTTTAGCATCTTCTATTACACTTTTTACTGTGTTGTAATCCATACTGTTAAAAATTCCATGAGCTGTCACAAACTCACTCTTCTTTCTGTCACTGCTTCCGGGGCTCTCGCCCCGGATTTCTTACTCTATTCCTCCAACCATTTCATGGTCAGCTACAAATCGCACCATATTCATAATTATTTTTTGTCAAGACATACAAAATAAAAATTATTAATTATTGAGAATAATATCTATTATCTCTTTCTTTCCTTTAGTGTACAATCCCCTATTATCAGCATACTTACTTTCCAGTTCTTCCTTCACCCTCTGATACTGCAAAGCCATATTCTCATTAGCATTTAGGCAATCTCTAAAATGAATATAATTCCTCCACTCAGTTCCATTCCACTTCACAACATGAATATGGTGTGTCCTGGTATCCTTTTCCATATCACCCATTACATAAAGAATCTGATTTTCCACATCCGAACCACGATAAAAGATTCCATCCTTCTGTAACTGCTCATTATATGACATTATTTTCTCAAAATCAGTTACCCCAACAGCAATATCAATAATCGGCTTTGCTTTGATTGCTGGTATTGCTGTACTTCCAATATGCTGTATATCAATAACATCATCACCTAATATTGCTTTAAGTATTTTAATTGTTTGAACAGCAATCTCGTCCAATTGCTTATCATGCGGTTCAAGTTGCACTGTTCCTCTTTTTAATCCTAATGTCATAGCAATCTCCTTAATATTACATCACAATTTCACTATCGAAATATTGCTCCTGAAAATAAATCTGCTGCCTAATCTCATCTTTTGAAAACATCATTCCGTCAGGTACAACTACCCATTTTTCTTCTACATCGTCTTTTCTATGAACAATAGCAATAATTTTACCTGTAAACTTGTCTACTGGTTCATTTACCCCTAATATATAAGCATCCTGCTCTTCTCCATCTGGTGCCATAATTCCTTCAATGTAACCATAATTTACAGGATAATACATATCTTTATATTTTGGATGATAACTTCCTAATGGTCTATCGACTGTGACCGTTACTGTTGTACCAATTATTACATTTTCAGCACTTTTGTTAGCATGCAACACAAACCTTTGATTAGGATATCCAAATTCTTCAATCAGTTCGCCCTCTTCAAACCCAAATTTCTTATATAATTTTCTAGGTGCAATTCCTTTAACATCATTTTTTCTAAATGTAGACACAGTTATATCTTTATCTCTGTCAAGTTTATCAAATGCCTCTTTTAAAAGAAGCGAAGCAATTCCCTTTTTTCTATAAGCTGGATCAACAGCCAAACAACATATCATATTATGCTTCCTTGAATATAAAAGCACGCCAACAATATCTTGTTCATTCTTCACGCACAAAGCACGTTTATCATTCATGAATTTCAGTACTATTATTTTATGTTCGTCTATACTCTGCTCTGTCTCTAATCCCGGAAAATTCCAACTTACTTTTTTCACTAATCGCATCCATGAATCAATATCTGATGTTCTGCCAAATTCTACCTTCATATTTTCTATCATTGACTATCCCCTCAAATCTGCTTTGAAATAAAATGTACAATTTCTTTCCCTGGCTCAAGGATATATGGTATCAACTCCAAAGGATATACCTTAGTACCATTCTTTAAATCTTCTAATGAAACCCAACAGAAATCCAAATCAATCCTTTCATTATCTAGCTCATCATATCCATGAAACACACCATCTAATGGAATATTATCATCCAACAAATGTACATTATAATATAAGCATATCTGATGACAGGGTCTTTTTCCCCATGGAAAATAAATTTCTCCGATTGCTAACAGATTATCTACCTCTATCTTAGCATGAAGCTCTTCTTCAAATTCCCGTTTAAGAGTTTCCATACTTGTCTCCATAGCCGCAACATGTCCGCCAATAATGGCATAATCATCATTCTTCGGATGCTGTAACAAGATTTTACCATTATGTTTCAATATACCGCCAACTCTGTATGAAAATACAAAATCATCATTTTTAAATAAAATATCCACTTAACCACCTCCAACCTGTTCATAAAACTTGTAGTAAAAATATATTTATAAGATCATAAATTTTCTGGTGCAAATGTATCTTTCTCACATATAAAGTAAATGTCTTTATTCATTTTCCCCTCAAAATATTGCTTCAAATTCATATTAGAATTCCACTTATCCTGCGGATAAAAGCCATACCTTTTCTTTACGTCATTCATCCTATTTTCTATATCAAGAACTCCTTCTGCTCCTGCCAAACAATCGCACAATTGAATTAACCGGTCATATTCATCATATATGGTCTTTGCTAATTCAGTTTTTATAATTGTCAATTCTTCATCTGTAACATCAAATTTTCCGATGTATTCATCTATCGTATGATTATTAAAAGAATGGGTTAAACATATCTTTGCTACTTCATCATATCCCAATGATTTCATATATACGTATCCATCATAAACATGTCCAAGATGTCTTACACCAAATTTTCTTCCTATATCATGTAGTAAACCTAATATATATGCTTTCTCAACATCCATATCACCACATGCACTTGCTATTTTTTCTGCACAGTGTGCTGCTGTTAAACAATGTTTTCCCCAAGGTCCCGGATTAAATAATAACCCATCACGAATTAACTTCAGTGCTTCTTCTCTTGTTGGCAACATAGCTTGTACCTTCTTCCTTTTTTATTTACCTTTTCAAAACTGATAACTCCATTACTCTCTCCACAAATAGAGCCAAACTAGAGCCATTTGATAAAACAAATGCCGAAAACCCGCGCAAATACAGGCTTTCGGCATTTCTGTCCGTTATTCAAACTCGCAAACAAATCCTTATCACTATACATTTTTGTATCGGCATCATGGTTCTATTTGGTTTTATATGTGTTCCACTGTCCTAAGTTCCCAGACTGTACTGAGCGGTGTTATCAATTTGTTATCATGATTGCGTTATCAAACTTATCTATATCGAACATCCCCCAACTTCACTGGCAAGGCTTTTATAATTTCTTGAAGTGCTTCTAAATCGTTTGTTGGTTGTTTCCATACATATGTTTTCAAAAGTTCTGGTACTTCTCCTATTTTACCTTTATCATCACTAAATACCAAAGTAATAATTGAAAATTTATCACCTTTATTCATTTTTTCTGTTATAGCGTAATTAACCTCTGTCTCCAAAAAGCCTTCATCCTTATAATTTGGAGTTATAAAGAAAACTGCTGCACATGAATCCTTAAATCCTTGTAATATTCCCCTATGTAGTGCTGTACCAGCAGGCATTGCATCTTCATCAAGCCAAACTTCAAAGCCTAATAATTCTAAGGTTTGTTTATATAATCTTACCAACGGCTTATCTGCACCTTTATGGCTCAAAAAAATTTTCATTTTCTTCACTCCCATTACAAATTCATGACTTTCTAGTAATTTCTGTAATTCATCTCCTAGATTACTTCCATCCATAGCAAGAATAACTACGGAATCCATACTTGATAAATGAAAGGATGATCTTACCTTATCTCTTACGCTATCAATATTTTGAGATGATATTGATATTACCCCTGTATTTACATCCTTGAATTCCACAACTGATGATGCCATCATAGAATTATTTCCTGTATGTTTAAAAATACATATAATATAATTTCCATATGTTCCATTTAACAAATTGTATCCACTAAGAATAGGCCAGACATTACTATATTCTGAATATTTCTGCTCCACTATTTTTCTATATTCTTTATCTATAATTTCATTTGCTGTTGGCATAACACACCTTCCCTCTTTTGTCCTTTATCACTCAAAAATTCTTGTAATATCCTGATACCGGTTAATCACACGATAAATCTCTACATACTTGTTTCCTACTTTGTAGATAATCACATAATCTTCCCATATCGCATATTTATAGTCTGTCCGAAAGCTGACTCTCTTTGAAAGATCTGAACCCATTCCTGGAAACATCTGAAGATTTTCAAATTTACCGTAAATTTCCTTTATGGTCTTTGCTGCATATTCTTCGTTATCTTCAGCAATATAATCTCGGATGTTTTCAAATCCTTTGCAACAATCGGATTGATCCGCAATTTTAACATCTTATTCTCCCACAAGTGCTTTCAGTTCGTCCAGATCCAGCCAACCTTCGCCATCTTTCACTGCTTCTTCAGCTTCCTGCAGCTTCAAGAGAAGCTTTTTTTCTGCACGATCACGCTCATAGTCTTCAATATCCATAACTACAAAACGTCCTCTGCCATTCTTTGTCAGATATACTAGTTTTCCTTTATGACAGTTCTTCAGAACTTCATTATAATTTCTCAAATCAGACACTGGTAAAATATTTGCCATATTTTTTCAGTTCCTTTCCTTGATAAAGCGGACATTCGCATTCGCTTCTCTCTTATGAGCACAACCTACTATGCAGTCCATATTCATATAGTTTTTGTTACTTTTATTATACACAAAAAGCTGTAAAATTCAACGTAGATTTTTACAGCTTTTCTATCTCTATATATTTTTTACAACTTATTTCAAGTGCTCCTCAAAAATTGATTCGAGTTCCTTATTCCCTCTCAAGAATTCATACTCTTTCTTATTTTCAATTTCCGAATACAACTCACGAACGAAATTTTTTCCAAGTCCCGAAAAGGCTTTTCCCTGTGCAGTATCTTCATACCTGTAATACAAAGGGGATTGTGTCATATTCCAAGGCTTCTGTGATTCACTTAATAATTGCTTAATTAATTGAACACATTTTTCTACGTTTTTTCGATATCCAGCAATCAGCAGATATGGCACTGTGTTGCCGTAATTCCATAGTCCAAACAGTGATATCATTTGATCTGTAATCTCAGCAATTTTCTCTGCTTTATCATGATTTCCTGTCTCTTCTTCCATTTCTATTAACTTATACAAGTAGATTTGGATATTGATAACTGCCTGTAGCAATTTTCCCTCCAAGAATAACGCAGCAGTATCTGTTCCTTCCTGATGCGCTAGTACACTTGTTTTCATAATCGTTGCATCAATTACAGTATCAGGAATTTTTTTCAAAAGTACATTTACTTCTTCATATTTCTCCATTTGGACATATTTCGTTGCAAGTATAAAAACACTTGAATTTCTCACTCTTTCGTCCTGACTATCTGCTGTTCGTTCCAGCCACTCAATGATAGCTGTATTATATTCCATTCGTTCTTCGTCATTATGATCTGACAAAGTCAAAGATGCGTTCAGAACAGTTGCGATCTTATAAATTAATAAGTCGCAATGAGGATACTCCTGTATTTTACGAGATGCCATCTCGAAAGCCTTGTAATGGTAAACTAAATTTGTAACACCTTGTTCGAATAATATATTATAATATTATTCAAATAAGGAGGACATTGTTATGTCAATACGTTACAGTGAAGATTTTAAAAAAGAAGTAGTCAAAGCATATATGGCTGGCGATAAATCCACCATCCAAATAGCTGCTGATTATAATATTGCCAAGAGTACTGTTAGCCAGTGGGTTAATCAGTACAAGGAAGAATGCCTTTATACCACCAGCACATCACCTGAATCTAATGAAGCAAAGGAAATCAGAAGATTAAACCAGCTTCTTAACGAAAAGGATAAGGAAATTGCATTCCTAAAAAAAGCAGCGGCATTCTTTGCGAAGGAAATCGATTAGTGGTATATCGGTTCATTGACGATAATAAAAATACATTTGGTTTAAGATGGCTGTGTAAAAAATTTGCAATCAGCCCTAATTGTTACTACAACTACAAAAAAGATGCAAAGCAAAAATATCATGAACGTCTGAACCATATCTTCGAGCTTATAAAATACATTTATTATAACAATAATCGTGTTATAGGCTATAGGGCTATGCGTATTTTCATCAAGCGCTATGGATATGATATAAGCAGTACAACTATGCATAAATACATGAATAAGGAACTCAATTTATGTGCTGTAATTATGCATTCCAAGCCTGGATACAAGGCAGGTAAAAAGAACAAAATATTTGATAATCTCTTAAACCAGAACTTTACAGTCGGCTGCAAAAATAAAATATGGTATACAGATTTTACATACATGCGCCAGCCAAATGGAAAATTCAGATACAACTGTTCAATAATTGATTTATATGACAGGTCAGCTGTTGCCTCATTAAACAGTGATTATATCAATACAGCTCTAGCAATAAACACACTTAAAATGGCGCTAAAAAAGGAAAACTATCCCAAAGTGATTTTACACTCAGATCAGGGAGTACAGTTTACTTCGTGGGAGTTTGTAAAATTCTGCAAAGAGAATAATGTAATTCAGAGCATGAGCAAGTCTGGCTGTCCGTATGATAATGCTCCAATGGAAAGATTTTATAACACTTTCAAAAGCAATTTTTATAACGTAACTGCATTTTCAAGTGTGGAGATGATGGACGAACTTACTATGAAATATATCAACTGGTATAACTATGTTCGTCCTCATTCATACAATGATTATTTAACACCAATGGAAGCTCGTTACATATAGGTATTTATCGAACAGAGTGTTACAAAAATGCTTGACCAGTACACATTGTCTTGGTCTGTCCTCCGGATGCGTTTCATAAGGAATTTTATAAGTCTCTTTCTGTCTGCTGATAAATGATTTAATATCTTCAATACTCTTGGCATTGACCGTAGCCATCATCTCTGACATTTCGATAATCCAATGCCCCTGCATTTTCCGGTACACATTATCATCATCCATGCGTTTCAGATCATCCGAAAACCATTCATCCTTGATTGCAAGGAACCTAAAAAATGTAGATTTTCCTGCCCCCTGTCCCCCTCCCCCCCCACCAGACACACCATAATTTCATATTTGCATCCCGGTTCATATACTCTATGTATCGCAGCCAGCATAAGAAGCTGCATAATTTCTCTGGTATAGGCATCCTCCTCGGTTCCCAGATATTTGGGAAGCAGTCTCCCAATTCGATACTTTCCGTCCCATACAAGCTGCTCCAGATACTCCCGAATCGGATGATATCGGTTCTCGCTGGCTGCGATATTCATAGCTTTGTTGATGTTCCTCTCATTTTTTAGTCCATACTGCTTTTCCAGATACCAATGAAGCTGGTACACATCGGTATCTGTCAGACTGGAAGATGTTCTTTTCCATCCAAGATTACCAACAATATCAATTTTTCCAGAAAGCTCGTTTTTTCTGATTGCACCTTTTAATAACGGATCTCGTTGAAAAACTGTCATGCAGTTATCAATGCTCTGACAAACATTTCCTTTATTATTTCTTGCAAGGTCAGTCTGAATATCCTCAACGCTACTCATTTCATCCTCAAGCACTTTCCCGACATCGCTCCATGAGACATCTGTTCCATTTGCTGACATTACCTGCAAGCTGCTTCACCTCTTTTCTTCCTTGCATAAATAATTCTTTTTTCTCCTGCTCACTTCCCATGCAGAGAATATCCAGCCAATAATTAATGATTGGTTCTGCATGAAGCATCATAGCATTATCTTCAGAAAATATTACATCCGGTGGTTTGCCATAAAGCATCTTTCCGATAACTTCAATCTGTATCAACGCATCTTTTAATAGTTCTATTGTTTCCTCACACCATCTGAAAAATCTTTTCTTAAGCTGAATAATGCGCATGCGCTCCTCTTTTTCCCTGCGAAGTCTTTCTTTTTCTTCCCTGCTCATAACTTCTGTCTGAACGGGCAATCCAAAATCCTCAATCAATTTCTTTGCCGCATCGTATTGAGATAATCCATACATTCTCGCTGTGTAATCAATCACATCTCCACCCACACCACATGCAAAGCAGTGATAATTTTTATCTATCTTCATACTTGGATGTCTGTCATTATGGAATGGGCAACAAGCGACACCATTTCTGCGGATATGAAGTCCATAACTTTCCGCCACCTGTCTTGTGGTTAGCTACTCTTTTACTTCTGAAAATATATTCAAATCACAAATTTCTCCTTTCCTGCGGAGAAAGCCTTTGCTATAATAAATTTGTTGTGGATAAAGGCTTTATCCTTTTTATTCTGTAATGTCCCTGTTACCAGCAGGGGCATTTTTCTGTAATATAATCAGTTCTTTTATCAAAGCCCTCAAAAGCAGTTCATTCTCTGAATTTCCATTGTGCAGTTCCGCACATATCTGTTCCAGCACCTTTGATAATCGAAATGACATATAGCTGCCCGAAACTACCGTAATCTCCTGCCCCAGCACTGCCTTTCGATAATATTCACCCTTGGGCACCCCCGACAATATGATTTGGGCTTCAACCTCCGCCTTTTCTTCATCACTCAGCCAAAATGCGATTGTGTTATGCCGAAATCTATTCTCCCGTTTACACGCCATCTTCCTCACCTCGATCCACTTTTCCAAGTCTGTCTGCAATTTTCTCCTGCGCATCCCTTGACTGGTGGCAATAGGTCTCAATCGTTGTCGTTACCTTTCCATGCCCCAGCCGCTTGGCAATCTCAATCGGACTGAACCCCATCTGCACCAACATACTTGCATGACTGTGTCTGGTACAATGCACTGTAATCTTCTTAACTCCCGACAGCTTAATGCCACGTTCCATCTTATGCTCAAAGAAGCTCTTTGTTCTTCCTGCAAATAATCTGGTTCCCAGTTTTGGTCGATACAATATGCTGATATATTCCCGAATCTCGACCTGCAATTCCTTATGAATAGTTATCACTCGCACCGAGCTTTCTGTCTTTGGAGCTGCAATCAAATCTTCTCCATCAAGCCTTGTAATCGATTCATTCACCCGAATGGTTCCATCCTCGAAATTTACATCTTTTACCTGCAAAGCAAGTAATTCTCCAATACGCATACCTGTCCAAAACAATATCTGAAATGCCATCCAAGAATCTCTTTTATCCATAATCGCATCCGAAAATTTTTGAAATTCTTCCAACGTCCAGTACGGGCGTTCACCCGCTTTACTTTTCCCCATACTGCCTGCCTTTTGGCATGGATTTGAGCGTAATTCATAGAATCGCACCGCATAATTGAGAATAGAACTGAGCTGATTATTGATTGTTTTCAGATAGGTAGGCTTAAATCCTTTATCAATCATTTTGCCCTGCCACTTTCGTATCATAGAAGCTGTGATTGCATTAATTGGCGTATTTCCAAAATACGGAAGAACCTTATCTTTCATCACATATTCTTTCTGCTTTATGGTGGTTTTCCGCAGTCGTTTCTCCATATCTGCCTTATATATCTCCCAGAAATCATTCAAGGTCATGGTCGGATCAGAAGTTTGCTGCAATATGAAATGCGCATACCATTCCTCAGCTTCTTTCTTTGTCTTAAATCCCCGCTTCTGGGATTTTTTCTTAGTTCCCGTCCAGTCTGTCCACCGATACTGGATATGCCACGTTCCATTTGGATCTCGTTTTGCACTGCAGCTCATACACTCACCTCCTTGGCTCCGCCATACCATTTCTCACGAAAATACTCCACCGGAATTTTACCTGCGATTGTAAGGAAGCCTTTTCCAGCAAGTTCCTTATTCATTTCTCGCAAAATCTTGTAAGATTTTCCTATGCTCACACCGAGCATCTTTGCAATGTCTTCTGCACTGTAGTAAATTTTTTCGTTTATGGTGTTCTTTTCTTTCTTTGTTTCTGCACAGTATCATTTTGTTTTGTTTTTATATTATCGTAACATTTGTTTCGTGTTAATATCTTTTTTCTTTTATTTTTTAATCTGGTGTGTTATTCTATATATAATGTTGAAACATTCATAGTTTTAGAGCAGGAGGAAATCACATTGACAGTTGGTGAAAATATAAGACGCATCCGTCAGGAACGTCACCTAACTCAAAGACAATTAGGAGAAATGGTTGGTGCAAGCGAAGCCTATATTCGTGCATACGAAAGCGGCAGAAGGAATCCTAAACCATCTTCCCTTGAAAAAATAGCAGAAGCACTTGCGGTCAACCCTGAAGTACTTGCAAATTCAGACTTTGATGGTATAAAGGCTATACACCGACTTTTTCAGATATTCCGCCAGTATGACGGTTCATTATTTGAATATCAGGATAAAGACGGAAATGATATGGTAGGCATCAGTTTTGGAACATTATCGCTGATGCAATCATGGTTAGAACGTTATAAGAAATATATGGATGAAGTTAAGAAATGTAACGAAATCAAAGATGTGAAAAAACGTGGCGAAGCACTGCTGAAAGCGGAAGCGGACTTTAATCTTTGGATGGATATTTATCCGGAATCGGAGACGTGGCAGGCTAGATTAAAAATCCAGAAAGCTCATGATGAGGTAATGGATAAGATAGGATTGAATCAAAAAGAAAAATAACTTCCAGAAAGCAAAGGAGACAAATGAATATACTCATAATTGGTAATGGTTTTGATTTAGCTCATAACTTGCCTACAAAATATACAGATATTTTAGAATTTCTTAGAATTATTAAAATAACTTCGACTTGGATGGGAGATCAACCATCTTTTATCAGTAAACACTTAAATAATTATAACGCACCTAATTATGTCAAAAATTGTGTTGAAAATGCTTTTTCAACAAGACAACCTAATCTACATAAAAGTGCATCCAATTCCAATTTGCTCGTACAAGAAATTTATGATAATTTAACTGATAACGTCTGGTATGAATACTTACTGGACATATATACTAAAGGTAAAATGAAAGGAATTAATTGGATTGATTTTGAAAGTGAAATAAGTTCCATTATTGAACAAATAGATAGATATCAAGAAAACCTATACATGCCATTTGACATTAAATCTTCTGATGAGAATGAAAAACTAAAGAGCTTTTTATCAAAATTGAATTTTGAAGCATTTATAGAGAATAAGTATCCAGACAAATCTCACATACCTACATATCGAGATTTTTTAGATAAATCATATTATGACCTAAGGCGTTTTGTTCGATGTATGGAAATCTATTTACTTGAATGTGTAGAAAAGCAACCTATAAACATATTATCTCAAGATATTATAAACACTAATGCCAATTCCATTTTATGTTTCAATTATACACATACTTATGAAAAACTGTATGTCAATAATGATAAAGTAAAAATACACTATTTGCATGGAAAAACACAAGATAATATTGCTTCTAACAATATGGTACTTGGAATAGATGAATATTATTCTACATATGAAAAAGACCAACATACCAATTATAATATCTATAAAAAGTTTACACAAAGAGTTATAAATGAGACTGGATTTCTCTATCGGAACTGGATTGCAAAAATGGATGACATCACATATAAGTTCCGAAATTATCCAACTCTTGAAGAAACTGGTGCAAGCCTTCCTAACAATGTCTATATCTTTGGTCACTCATTGGATATTACTGATAAAGACGTAATTAGAGACTTTATAAATAGAGATGGCGTTAAAACTACTATCTTTTACTATGACAAGCAACAACAAACACAACAAATAGCAAATTTAGTTAAAATGCTCGGACAAGACACATTTATTAATATGATTAATAGTATCCCACAAAGAATATGTTTTGTAAAGCAGCAACCAATGATTCCTAAGAATTAAAATTTTTGTACCCAAAACGTACCCATTTGCACATAAAAAATCCCTACAAAGCCTGTAAATACAAGCCTTGTAGGGATTTAGCCTTTTATTCAAACTCGCAAAGTCTGGTTTGATTTTGATTATTTCAGTGCAGTTATCTATACCGTTTTATATTGATAACTCATACTTTTTCCACAAGTTATTCTTCGTTTCACACATTTTTAGTACCAATCCAGTACCATTGCTATATTGTCATTATTGTGTGTAGTTCTGATGGCTTGCAGGTATGTTTGCTATTCACAGAATAATATTCTGTCGGTTTGCTTGTCCACCTATTAGAATTATAAGCTCCACCAAATATTTCTGCAAGAAAAAGTTTTGTGGTACTAATGGTTATTACCACGATTGTTTTCTATATACTGAGAAAAATCAATTACCTTTCACTTGGAAACATATGCGCATATCGAATGTGATGTCAGAACTCTCACGTCCCACACGATTTCCTATCACTACCGGTGTAAAGCCCATGTTAATGAGCAATGAAACATGACTGTGGCAAAGATTATAGATTCGAATACGCTTCGCACCTGCTTTCTTAGAACCTCTGCCCATCTCATTGGGCATATAATGCTTGGTTATTGGAAACATTATGTCTCTCACAGTAATTCCATATAACCTTCCAGTTTCTCACACAGAAAGTCCGGTATTACTACATCCCTTTTTCTTTTCGGTGTCTTAGGCTCTGTTTCCACATCTTTACCTTTTATCCACTGATATGCCTTGGTTATATGAATTACCATATTCTCCAAATCAATATCTGCAGGTGTAAGGCATAACAGTTCCCCAAATCGTAATCCACACCAGTAAAGCATCTAAAATGCACAATAGGACACCGGCTTATCTTTTACCTGCACTATGAATTGCTGATCTTCCTCTTTTGTCCAGAAAGCCATTTCATCTACTTTTCCTTTCCCAAGAGTACCTGCCTTCACAACCGGATTTTCTTTTAAATCATAAAATCGCACCTGCATGATTAAACAATGTACTCAGTTCTGCCTGAATGTTTTTTTATAAGTCAGTTTCAAAGGTGCTCCGTCCTTATTCTTAATCACAATCACAATATTCTGCCATTGGATAATATCCGCCGGCTTAATATCTTTCATCTTCTTATCCTTAAAATAAGGGAGCAACTTGTTTCTAATAATGGTTTCCTTCGTATTCCAAGTGTTTTCCTTCTGCTTTGGTTTCATATCCCTTGTGTATGCCTGTACAAAGTCTTCAAAGGACATATCCAAATCTGCCGCCTCTTTCATATGAAAATGTTACTTCCACTCTAAGTCTTCTTTTCTGGTTTTTAACCCACGCTTCAATTTACGCTTATTCTTACCAGTCCAGTCATAATAATGGAACGAGACATACCAAGCACCTTGCTCCGTATCCTTATAAGTTGCCATCTTTTCTCCTTTCCCTACGCCGTTTCCACGCCTCAGAACTTCTCTTCAAAGTACTTCTTACTGACTTTGCCCGAAATGGTTATAAAGCCATTTGCTTCAAGCTCTTCATTCATCTGCTTAATAATCTTGTATGCATATGATTTTGAAATACCAAGTATTTCGGCCATTTCCGTAGCTGTGATAAATATAGTTTCTTCCATTGCTTCACCTCCTCCAAAATAAATTCCGATCTCCTGAACTATAGATATTGCTACCGTAGTAACCCTATCACATTTGGCTTCCATTCGAATCACATGTTGCCGATGTTTCAACCAGCCTCTGCTTTGAGCACTATCCCGCTCCTACTCGAGGTATTTACGCCAATTCTTGGAGTGTCTATCTTCGCTTTACCGAGGTCATGGTGCAAGTCTGTTGACATATGATTCGGCTCATTTAGTTTATATTCGCTTTAATATTAATATCTATTGTGATACTCATTATAATTAGCTTATTTGCTAATGTTGATATTTATTTTCGCTAATATGCGAATACTTTTGTTTACATATCCATTTTCTTTCGCTATAATATTCCGTATACACAGTATTTAGGAAGGATTTTTTCATGACCCTGTGAAAAAAGATAAAACTCGTTAGAAAATTCAGAAAAATGCCCCAACAACAGCTCGGTGAAGCTATAGGCATAGAAGGAAAAGGAGCTGCAAAGCGTATTGCTCAATACGAATGCGGCTATCGAATTCCTCAAAACGATATGCTGATTGATATGGCAAAAGCAATGGAAATCACCCAATTACTCTTTGTAAGTCCGATTCCCGGTAGCACTGAAGATATCATGCAGACATTTTTCTGACTGGATGAAGATATCAGAAACTCAATCAACTTTTTCACTCTTATCCGCACAAACAAAAGAGACAAAGCTGATATGCCACCGGAAGCCACTTATTATGATGTAACTGAATACTGGCCGGATGAACCGCCGGTAGGTATGTGGTTTAATTATGGACTTGTGGATGAGTTTATGCGTGAATGGATGATGCGTAAACATAAACTAAGAAACGGAGAAATCACAGATGCAGAGTATTTAGAGTGGAAGTTAAATTGGCCGAATACCTGTGATGATTGTGAAAAAACAAACCTAATAAAGGATGGCGAATGCATGAAAAAAATTGATATACTTAATAATTTAAACTTTGGAAATTCCATTGCTGAATACGACAAAAATATAGTCAACTACTATATCAATACTTATTCAACCATGGATCTTGTTAATGATCGCTATGATATTATCAAAGGCACAAAAGGTTCTGGCAAAACAGCCATGCTGGTTACACTATATGATAATCAAAGTAAATATTCGCAATTAGATGGCAAACGATTAATTAAAGCTATTGAACTAAAAGGTGATCCAGATTTCAAAAGAGCGTTCAGCACAGTTACAATCAATGACAATGATATCCAAAAAGTCATTGATGCTTGGAAAATATATATCATAAATGTTATATGGAAAAGTTATTCTGATTTATTTTCCGATGGTAGCGAGCTAGGTAATTATCTTCAAAAAGAAAAATTGCTTTCTCCTAAAAAAACTATTATTGGGACTCTGTTACACGCATTACAATATGTAAAATTAAAGGCTACAAACACCTTTAATCCCGATGGTTCCACCACACAAAGTGTAGAACTTTCTCCTAATTCATATTATGCACAATCAATGAATCCATCTGAATTATTAATTGACTACAATCATATATTTTCCGAATTGGATTCATTAATTTGCAATAACAAATCTTGTTTTTGGGTTATGATTGACCGATTAGACGATGCATTTCCTGACAGAACACCCGAAAGCACGTTAATTTTAAAGGCACTATTTTATGCTTATAAAGACATATGTATGTACGATGGCTTTAAAATGAAGATTTTTATTAGAGATGATATATTCGACGAAATTACTTCTAACGGTTTCACCTCTCTGACACATGTTGCATCAAAAACAATGCAATCGCTACAGTGGGATCGTGAAAACATAGAACAATTGATTGTTGAACGTCTACTTTTCAATGATGCTTTTAAAGAATATATATCCGGTCTTCGCATAAATACTGACTGTTCTTCTTTAACATCAACTGAAAGAAATAAAATAATTAACATTCTTATTAAACCACAAATTGATGTCGGAAAAAAGAATCCGGATTCGCTAGGTTGGATTATTAATCATGTAAAAGACGGACACAATCACTTTACCCCCAGAGACATTATTTCTCTTTTAGAAAAAGCTCGTGCTATCCAACTTAATTTGCTGCAAGAAAACAATATCTCAGAAATAGCAGATGATTTTTTCATATCTTCGCCAGCTATACGTGCTGCTTACTCTGAAACCTCAAGAGAGAAACTCGTCACACAATTATATGCAGAATATCCTGCATACAGAACATGGATAGAACTCTTTAAAAACAGTAAAGCGGAACATAACGACGCTACTCTACAACAAGTACTCGGAAAACAGTGGAAATCTCAAACTGAAAAACTAGTTCAAATTGGTTTTCTAGAAAAAAAGAAAAATACATATAAAATACCATTTATTTATAGAGTACAATTAAACATTAGCCAAGGCAGAGCAAAATAGGTATCATGCAGGTATCACACAATCGAGTAGTAGGCTAATCATTGATTAGCCTACTACTCACACCACCGTGCATACGTTCGATATACAGCGGTATTATGTATGTTAAAAATTGTAATTAAAATTATGTTCTACATAATATTTCTCTTTTGCCTTATTATATCCAGTATTTTCCCGAGTCCAACATATAAATCACTATTATTTTCACAAGAACGCTGCAATCCGATTATATTCATTATTAAATAATCTAACCTATGCAATTCAGAACCCAAATGTAGTTTCCTATAAAACTCTTCAATAGTTGTATTATATTTAAATTTATCATTTATTCGAATATAATATTGTTCATCTCTTATAAATACATTCTTTATTTTTTCTCCATCTGGATTCAACTCTTCAAATTCTTCTTTTTTAATCCAAAATGAATTTTTATCATGATTACAATCATGGCACGCTAAAATCAAATTTTGTATATACCCCGCCTCTTTTTTAGTTGCGAATATAGAAGCTTTTTCATATAAAAAATGGTCTATTTCAAATTCAGTCTTTTTAATCAAATCAATTGAAGCCCCACAGTATGCACATTTCCCATTATATGCTTTAATAAATTCTAACTTAAATTTCTGAGAATTGTCACTTATATAACTATGCATATCTTTTGCATAAGGATGCTCTGCTTTTACTAAAGCCTCTACTTCCTTCTTTTTTTGTGGTACATCAATTAATTCAGGGCAATATTTTGTTCTTCTGTAGTCCATATTTCTATCCCTCTACTTTTATCTGCAACTCTTGAAACATTTTTATGACATCATCAATATCTTTCTTAGTAAATTCATCAAATTTTCCTTGACCATTCACAGAATTCACAATTTTTTCAACCATAACTTTTTCCCAACTAGTATTTTTTTGTAGCTCTGAGGTTATTTTTCGAACTTCAAAAATATTTCTAACACATTGTTCTAATAACACAGGCAGTTCTTTATCATAATATTCCTCTGGTGTCATTCTACTTTTAGGATCATACTTAGAAATTGTCTCATAACCCGGTGCTATTTCATTTTGCGTAATAACAATTACTTCTATAAATGGAAAATACTTTTTTAAAATAATTTTAAATTCTTCTCCAGTAAATTTCCCAGCTATTGCATTTCTATTTTCAAACAATTTTGAATCTATAAAAATTATATTTGCAGATTTAACATCCGAATTATTAATCAAGCTCTCATATCCTTCATCTGGCTTAAATTCAATATCTGAATACTCAATTTCACAACTTGGACTCTTATATTTATCCAAATATTTAGATAATGATGTCTCTGGATGATCATCTATATAAAGTAGCTTTAAGGTTTCCATTATATCTTCCCTCCTATAATAAATTCAATTTCAAATCCTTTTTCTCCACCTATCTTCTGAATTTCGCCCCCTGACATTATACATGTATTATTTACAATCCACATTCCAAGTCCATGTCCATTAGTTCTTGTTGTTTCATGCACTTCTAATATTTTCATCGGGTCTGTTTTATACTTATCATTAAGTCCTTTACCATTATCACAATATTTAATCTTTAAAAATCCATCAATCTCTTCTACATATATCGTAACAATTAATTTTTGTATATTTTCATTCTGTTGTACGCTATTTAAAATTAAGTTATCAAATACAACCTGTAATATGTCTTCCGAAATTTGATAAACAATATCTTCATCCATTATTATTTCAATACTAAGCCATACATAATCTCTTTCCCATACCTTTTTTATAGTAGTTAAAATATCTGCTATGCTCTGATACCTCGGCTCAAACTGTTTTTTTTCTATTTCTTCCAACATCGTATCCATAAATGTTACCAATTTTCTTCCAACCAAGTCATTACTCTCTAACAAATAGGGAACATTTTTATAAGACTTTCGAGTTTTTTCAAAAGAATTTAATTCTTCCCACATACCGTATTCTTTTAATGCCTCTACTATATTATTGTAGTTATCATATATAGCATTTCTATCATTTTTCATTTCATGTGCTATAGATGAAGCTTTTAATCCCGTCGTTGCTAGTACATTTAAAATTCTTACATCATATTTATATCTAGCTTCTACCTCTTCTTTATCTTTTTGATATTGTTTTCCCTCTTTTTTATAGCTTTTGATTTCTGTTGCTAATTGTTTTGCTTCTTCCTTTGTAAGTCCACTAACGGATGTTGGCTTACTTAACACTCTGTCCGAAATAGGTGTTGCTTTTTTTTCTTCTGCCTGATTTTTTATATTTATTTTTCTAATAATATTTTGTCTATATCTTTCGAATTCTTTAATACCTATTAAAATTATTTCAACAAATAACTGATAATAAATATTTTCATCTAACCCCTGGCGATTAGCCATATCCTGAAGTACTGCATTTTTCTTTTTGTCTATCATTACATAACCAGCCATCTGATTTTCCCTCACACGCCATGCGCCTGTTGGATGAGAAGCTGCCGCTGGTGATTTTCTAGATCTTTTTCCAAGTCCCAGCCAATCTTTCTTGCCTTCATATGAAGATATACTAAATGCATTTCTGTATAATATTATTCCACTTTCTATGTTTTCCTGTGTATTTAAATATTTATATAAAAACTTTTCTTTTTCCTCTTTTGATGAAACTATATTAAAATATAAATTTGCTGAAAATTCACCAATATTATTAATTACATTTTGTATATCATCATCTAAAAGTTCAGTAATCTTATTTCCTTTTAATTCATTAACAACATCCGTTTTCTTTTCAAATTTTTTTATATCAATCCCTGTGCAATATTTTAAAGCTTCATTCTCAAATTCATCTGACTCTACTGTCGTTACCAGCACTCCATTAGCATACTTTAAAACGATATTACTTCTGCAATTAATTCCTACCTTCGCTTTAGGAAAATGTTCCTTTACAATTTCATCATAACTATCCGAAATAATTCTTATCTCCATAGATGTATCATGATAAGTTCTTTCTAGATACTTATTTAAATTTTCTATGCGTTTTTTATTCCACTTTTCCCTTAAGCCTATTATTTCTATATCTGTTCCTTTAGTGTGAATGTCGTAGTTCTCATCTAAAACAGATGTATTCCAATCTGTTTTCCAAATTACACCAACAGAATCTATTTTTTTTGATTTCAAACATACTCTATACCCTAGTCTCGATAATGCAAATCTTCCAACACCTTTCGAACCAGCTTGAATTCTTTTTTTATTATTTTCATCTATTATTTCATATTCTTTGCTACTTTTACCTATATGCATCCAATGTTTTTTTATATCGTCTGCATTCATGCCAATGCCATTATCTTCAAATCGAAGTGTGTCATTGTGAAATGTAATTTTTAAGTTCAAGGCATTAGCATCATATGCATTCTTAACTAATTCAAGTATTGCAGCCTCATCTGTAGAAAAATTCTGCACACCTAACAATTCCGCTATCGTACTATCTTCTATAACATATTTTAATTCTTCCACTCAAGCCACCTCCTAAAATTTGAATTCTTCAATATCCTTTGATGTAATTCTCAAAGAAGTTCCACTAATATGAATCCCTACATCTTGGACATACTTCATAAATTCATCACTTTCTAAAATTTCCTTAGCATCCTCCAGTTTATATGTTTTATTATCTGCTTTTGGCACAATATACATTCCTGCATATGGTATACACTTTTTCTTTAACATATATACTACTACTTTTTCAGTGATGACTGTAGAAATCAATAATTTTCTTTTGTTCAATCCTGCTAATGCTTGAGAGCGACCATATTCAAACCATAATGCGTTTCTGTCACTTTCTCGTTCATCAAGCTGTTCTCTGAAGTCATTTAAATAATTAACTGCTCCAGGAAATTGTGTGTTAAACTGCTGCGTTGAATATCTAATTAATTTTCCATTTTTATAATCATAAGGGAAAATTATTTTTTCCCTTTTTTTATATCGTAGCGAGCGCGGAGTTGCTGTTTCCCTAACAACCTTTTTTTCTATTTTTTTGCCATTACAACAATAAAACTCATTTATATCTTGACAGTTTTCCTCTTTTAACACATAGGCTTCATTTAATAAGGTTGCAACTACATGAGCAACCTGAAAATAATCTCCAAAACGCCTTGTTCCAGGTATATTATTTTTTGTAAAAAACCATTTATTTGTTAAATTTTCAGTATTAATATATATTTTATCCTCATTTGCCATATCATAATAAATCATTTCATTGTTCGTTATAGATTTATTAATTATAATTATGGCTGATTTTACTAATGCATCATCAAACATTTTATCCTGAGTATAATCATATATTTCTTGTAAGTATGGTTTAATATAAGAACGAAGTTTTTGCCCAAATACAGTTTTAAATATACTACTTGGAATTAAATAAGACATTTTACCATCATCACTCAAGCTGTCTACACTTCTTTCAATAAATGCATAACAATAGTCGAATTTTCCTTTTTCACATGTAGAAAATTTTTTTCTTACATAATCTCTATTTTCTTCATCTAATTCTTGATATGTAATATAAGGAGGATTCCCTACAATAAATTCAAATTTTCTATCACATTCCCATTTTAAATAATCTTCATTAACAATATTCCACCTAACACCATTTATCCCCCTTTTTTTTGCTAACGAATTTAATTTCTGAAGGCACTTCTTATATTGTTCTGGATCAATCTCTACACCATATATATGCTTTGATAAACCTTTTTTTATCTGTTGATTTGATAATCCATGTGCTTTTGCATCATCAATATATCGTTCTACAATTACAGCCAAAATATTCCCATCTCCACATGAATTCTCCAATATGTTCTTGTCGTATATATTTTCGCAATACTGTATACAATCTAATAGTTTTTTTACATACCCATCAGGAGTAAATATTTGGCACTTCTTATTCATTTCAGTCTCATCACTTTCTCGTTCTTTCTTAAATTCAATTGACAATTTTACTTAGGCAGTTAATACCTATCTTCATAATTATGAAATATTAATTACAATTTACAAATACAAATTCCTTACTAATTCCATAACTTTTTCCACAAGCATCTCCAAATTATCCCCTTCAACCATAGATGCTATATCTTCTTTATCCTCAAAACACTTCCTGAGAATATCTATAATTACCTTTTCATCCTGAAGTTCCTTTTCCGACAACTCTTTTATCTTTTTCTCTATTTCAATAGATGCATCCGCAATCTGATTACATCTTCCATAAGAATTGCCTATATCCTCTGCTACCATAGTGCCATAGTTTTCTTTTTCATACGGATTAAATCCATAAAAAGCTTTGCTTGCAACCGGGCAAATAGCATCATAGATAATCTTTGCTCCCAGTTCTCTTTTTATCTGTCTAGGATATATCAATTTACCCCGGTCTGCTTTCATCTCAAGTTTTTCCTCAGCCATTTTACTAGCGTTTGTAATACGCATAAGATATGCCAGCATTCGATTAGCAAAATTTTGCTCTGATATTTTCTGTCTACCTATATCTGGTATATATTGATTAATCTCATGCTCACTAATTGTCTGATTATCAAGATACAGTTGATACATCTTTGATGCACATAATTTTACAACCGCTATATTTTCCAATCTTTTATTTCCAACATGATTTAGAATTTCCATCTGTACCCAACCATACTGCTTATCTCCAACTTCGTCAGGACAGAAAAACATATTTTGCACATATCTATATCCCTGTTTCATAATAAAATCATCAAACGCTAATTGATATAAATATTGCTTTGTGACATCTCCTACGCCTGGTTGTCCACTAATGAAAGCTTTATCTCCATGTATTTGATAATCTATACAATAATATTTTGCATCATATATTCCAAAGCAATAATCTTTTTTCTGTTCATCAACAGGATATATGCATACCAAATCAGGTTTTAATGTTTCCACCTTCGGATCTTCTACATCCGGAAACTCTGTTTTTCTCCATCTTGGTGATTTGATCACTTTTCTTAATGTTTTATCTTTATAGTCAACTTTATTCCATTCCTGATTACTTAATGGAAGATCTACTATTTTCTTATCTAGAACACTTCCAAAATTATCAGCACATACTTTTTCCCAAACCAAGTTAAAACTATTAGTTCCATATAAACTATAGCTCACATCATTTTTGTCTGTTTTCTCGTTAGCAATATATGTATATATTGTTTTTAGAAGATTCTGTTTCCTTGTAATATATTGAGTTTGTATCTCAGATTGCAACCGATATAATATATAACTCGCATCACCAAAATCAGACATTTCTTCTTGTGTCAGCTCAACTTCTGTTAATTCAAATAATTCTAAAAGTCCTGCATCTGATAATTCTCTGCTACATTGTGTAAGAACGCATTCATGTAACCGCCGAAAATAATCATAGTCATTGTCAATCGTATTCTTGGTTTGTAATTCCACATAATATGGTTTGTTATTCTGTATAATTGCAAATGTTTCATTTATAGTCTTATCCCATAAAATCTCACCTTCTCCATTTGTTTCAATTATTTCTTTCTGATTTGTATACAAACCATCAGCATAATATGTCTCTAACAAATGAATAGATACAGCCAGTCTATTAAAAATCTTACTATCATCTTCTCCATTAAACAGATAAATCAATTGTTCTGATGCATTGTATTTTTTTATAACCTTTAAAACCCGCTTTAGATTTTCAAATAAATGTTCTGTTGATTTGATATATTTAGGATAACATTTAAAAACTTGTCCCTCGATTACAACAACTCCAACATAATCAAATATATATTCTATATCGCTTGAGCTGTCTATTACATCAGTCAAGACAATATCTTCATTTGATAAATCATCAAAATCCGGCTTATTCTTTTTTACAGCTTTAACTACTCCATATTTTTTAAGAATCCCGACAATGCGTCTGGTTTCTTCCATATTTATGTTAATTAAATTGTCTGTTATTTCATGTAAAGAATAATGCTTTCTTTCACGAAAGAAACCTTTCGTCATTGTCTTTCATCCCCTTTTTATATATTTTCCAAATCTTCAATTCCAAATATGCCTTCACCATCCTGCTCAAAGGCTTTACATATTTCTGAAAAAATCATCTTTCCATTCTTTTTATGATGACCTATAAATATGTTCTCCGGACGCATCTTCATAACATCTTCAAACAAATACATGATTACTTTACTTTCAAATGCTTTTATATAACTATTCTCTTTTTGATGCATATCTTTAAGTGCTTCGTTATCTCTCTCAGTCAGAGAAGCTTCATCTTTTGCTTCTAATTCGTCTATTTGCTCCTTATTATTCTTTATCTCGTCTAGCATATTTTTAGATATAAAAAATGGTCCTAAAAGCTTGTCTTCATTAACCTTACACTTTTCAGATGTCAAAATATTATTTATCCTTGTTCTTAAACTATCCCATCCAATATAATGATCTGCTTTATAATCCTTAAAACACATTGGTATAACATAATCTTTTATTGCTGCAACCTGCTCATCATCATTGACACTTAAATATTCGAATTCCCATCTACGCTTAAATGCTGTGTCCATTGGAAATACGCCTTGGTCTGCACTATTCATTGTTGCCCATATGTACATATTTTCTGGAATTTTCATATATAATAACTTACTAATATCCTCTTTTGTGTATTTATCTTCATCCTTCTGTTTAAATATTTTATTGCCATATTCATCGTTTTCTTCAGAATTCAAACACACAAGTTCTTTTCTCAAATATTTTTTTATATCTTCTGTCGTTGCAATCGGATATTCACTAACACCATCTTTTCTATCTAATAACTGAAAAATATCTCCAAAAACTGCTGCTACATTAGCCCTATTAATTTCTTCTACAATAAGCAAATAATCCTCCCCTGGATTATTTACTGCTCGTGTATAAACTCTCATAAACGGTCCAGGAACATACTCATATGTTATATCCCCTAGATTTTCTCCCTGAACAGGTTTATATGTGCCAACAAATTGTGAAAACGAATAATTAGGATGAAAAGTTACCCTTTCAACATTATCACCAAAAACCTCACTATCTTTTTCAAGTTTATGGCTTTTACCGGTTCCCGGTGCACCAAATATTATTCTATTTTTTTCACCTTTATTCTGCTTATCTATAGAATATACATAAGTAGGGTTAAGTTTTCCCCATGCCATATGTAAAGCCTTTGTATCATCATATTCAACATTTTCCGTATCATTAACAATTGTTGCTGTTAGAATCAATTCATTTTGATTTCTAATATTTATATCTGAAACAAACCAACATGCATTTTCTCCTAACCCTAATTGCTTCTTCATCTGTTTTATAAAGATATCATTAGAATATATATCTTCATTGTCATAATATGTATTACTAGGTCCATATTTAACCCTAAGTCTCCCTGCATGAGACATAGAGGTATCTCTTGTAATTAACAGAATATATTTCCCGCCATCTATAAGCACATCATTTACATATACTTTCTGAAAAAGAGCAGCTAAAACTACTGGTGAGTTCTCTACATTTCCAAAAACTACATTTCCACCTTTTCCTATTTTAGTTGAAACTTTTTCCAGTGGAACTGCGGAATATACCATTCCTTTTAATAATTCATCAATTTCTGCATCATTATTTATTTTATGTTCCTTTCCCTGTCCCAACGCCGTTGCCCAATTAGGCGTTGAACCTCCAACTTTGACCTTGTGCCCAAATGCTAGTGTTGCAAAATCTATTTTCATAATAATTGCCCCCATATATGATTTAATAATATTCCAACAAGATTTACATCCCAACCATTAGCTGCTCGCTTAGATAACTGTGTATATGATTGATTTGCAAAATCAATTTCTCCATCCTTAAATCCCATCAATCTAAATTGTTCTGTCACCGAATATTTACGAACAACCTCTATCCCATCAGAACCTGTAGGCTCAACCAATCTTAATTTATTATGCTCAGGTGCTAAAATTGTAATGCTAATGCCATCATCTCTTATCTTTCTATTGTATAAATCAAAGCAAGATGCTTCTGAAACAACAAATGATGGTATCCCATAAAAATCCTTTATCCTCTGTATCTGTTTCTGTGACAAATACAAGAAATCTTCTGGATTATCATCAACAAAATCTTTCAATCTTAATCCATTTTCAATAGTCGGTGGTGTCATTGAGAAATCATCTGGCAATCCTCCTAAGCGAGCAAACATCCATAGTCTTTCTCTGTTTTGTGGAATCCCATAATCCTTTGTATTAAGTATCGCATATTTTAAATCTCCATACCCCATTTCTTTTAATGAATTCTTCAACGTGTTGAATGTATTTTCAAACCTTTTCGTAGCTAGTCCCTTTACATTTTCCATAAAAATATATTTTGGTTTTTTTACAGCACAAATTCTTAAAATATCATATAATAATGTTCCCCTTCCATACTGATCATTTTCTCCTTGTTGCATTCCTACAGTAGAAAATGGTTGACAAGGAAATCCTCCTGTAAACAAATCAAAATCAGGTAAATCTTCTGGATTTATCTGTGTTATATCTCCCCAGTTATGTATAGGCTTCCCTTTTTTGTCCGTATGATTAGCATCATATAATGCAGAAGCAAATTTATCAAATTCCGAATATCCGACAACTTTGTGATTTATCCCCGCTCGTTGCAGTCCATATGTTGCACCTCCATAGCCGGCGAAGCCTTCAAATACTCTAATTTGTTTGTGTCGTTTTAACTTATTCATTTATAATGTTACCTTTCAATTAATTGTTACAAATTATGTTTAAGCCTATTAATGACTTAACCATTCATTTTCTATTTCTTCATAAGGATAATCTCGTTCTTCACAAAATCCCTTTATATTTCTCATAGCAGCAATATTAGGTCTAGCCTTTCCAGTTTCCCATCTATTCACTGTCGAAGACGCTACACCTAGCTCTTTTGCGAAATCTTCTTGTGTCATTAAAAACTTTTCTCTTAATACTCTTATTTTATCGGATAATTTCATTATACTTGTGCCTCCTGCTCATTTTACAATCATTATCATAGCATAAAACAGGCGTTTTATCAAATAAATATGCAGAGGAATCATCTTCCTCTGCCTCTATTCCATACCTTATCTTCTGCCTTTTCCTTCCCTGCATCCCTGCCAACACTCTCATCATAAATTCTCTGAAACTCCTCATAAAACTCATCACCGGCCAGCCTTATCCCAAGCTTTCTAATAACATCCGAAAACAATCTTATACTTCCACTTACATCTGCAATATCAAGTCCAAATATATCCGTCTTAACAGCAACATCGATATTTGCATATGCTCCACACGCAGATAACCTATCAGCAATCCGTTGTGCCTTATCCGACGCCCCTTGAGTAATAGCCACCTCATCCTCTATAGTTTTTCTCTCACCTGCATAAATCTGTTCCGAATTACCATCATCCACTTCACGAGATTCCACAACATATAAGTCTGACTGTTCTTTTTCGATGTCACTATATCCATCTGCTTCAGAAAAATCTTCCTTTCCACATATTCCTGTATCAATATGCTTAATATTAGCAGTTTCCGTTACCTCAACTTCAGCCACATCCTTGCACTCATCCATCCCCGGTATCTCAATCTCCTTATCCCTAACAATCTCCTCATCCTCCGACACAGCATAATACGCCGTATACAAATCCTCTTTCATAATACCTTCCACAAGCTGTAGCTGCTTCTTAACTTCCCTTTTCTCCATTTTCAGCTCATCCAGTTCTTCCTGCACTCCAACATGCCACCCCTGATATTCCCGATACTGCTCATCTGTCTTAATCCTGCGTTTCCTGCTGGAGTTTTCCTTATATATCTCCCACTGTCTGTCATCAATCCGCTGCATCTTTTCCTGCTGTTCGCTCCGGTACTTCACAAGTCCTGCAACATCCTTGATATCATTATTCACAAGTAACAGATATTCGTCCTGTAACTGATGAAACCTTTTCAATTTTTTCGTATACTTTGCTCCACCAACCACAAATCGTTTCTGCTCTACAATTCTCAGCCTGTATAACTTTGCATAAAACTTCTTCTGGAATGGTGATAGCTTCGCCCTGTGCAATCCCCTGATATCAGACGAATAAAAGTAAGGCTTTGCCATCCAGGGCATATCCACATAATGCCGTAACATATCTTCTGAAAACATCTCGTCCAGCTTTACAAGTTTGTGATAATATCTGAATCCCGGTGCCTGCACCTCCATCCACGCACCTTTCTTGAATACATACCCAAGACTCTTCATAAGATATTGAAAATGTTCCACATTTCCTGCCGCATACGCACACATCTTAGCATCACGAAGTATAATCTCCTTCATTGACATTTCTCTTTCCCACTTGTCTCTGCTGATATTTTTCGGATTCCTGCTGTACTCTGCCGGCATGATGGAAAGTCCAAGCTCATCACAATATTTATTCGTAATCGGCTGCAGATGATTCTTCCAGTTGCCCTTAGGTGAATTATATTTTCTGCCTGTTGTCATACTGACACTGTTCCATATCAGATGCCCATGCATATGATTCCTGTCGGTATGAACCGCATACACAGCCTCATAATCATCCCCCAACACATCCTTCGCAAAATGCTCCAGTACATACATTGCCTGCTCTGCCGTTACTTTTTCCTCTGGCGAAAATGATATGATTACATGATAACCCTGCCTGTTACCTGACTTATGAAATATATTCTTTGTTTCCGTCATTTGTTCAAATGCTGTTTCTGGCAGGCAGTTAATACCGCCCACCAATACACATTCTTCTGTCTTGTCTGGATTCTGGATATAATTCAGAGCATTTTCCAGATGTGATGCCGGATTTCTACCTTTGGATTCCTTGATATTTAAGATCTTTGTAATCGCCATATTTCCAGCACCTCCCCAAATGTTTTCTTTACATCATCCACACTGCTCTGCAATTTATCTATATCACTGTAATATAATTTCCCCTGTGAATTTCCAAGCTTTACTGCCTGATTAATATTATTAGCAATACCTGCTATAATGCGGATTACTCTTGCCCTGTCATCTGGATAGCTTTTATCAATGTTGCCGCCTGTTCTGATTAATTCCCTGATATATGCACTCATTGTCATTCCCGTCCCATTGAGTGCTTCATTTAATATATCCATATCTTTCTCCGACAGTTTCACAGACACCTTATAATCTTTCCTATCAGATTTGTATCTTCTCTTTCCATCTGCCATGCTTCCATCCCCTTTCGTATATAAAAATTCCTGTGTTAAACCAATTTCTTTTTATCTGTACCATTGCTTTTTTCTTCCTTTCTAAAAGTTGTGTTCACTGGTTTTGCAAGATGCGGAAAAGGTCGGACCTTTTCCCGAAAAAATATAAACGCATCAGCGTTTACATAATTTTTCGTCTTGGCGGGAGTTCCTGCACCCGATATATGATATGTGGTGGTTAAAGTTCCACCACAATTACTGATATGGTGGCACTTTCTGCCATCACTTTGCTGTTATGGTGACATTTTCCGCCACCACTTTTCCATTTTGGTGGCACTTTCCGCCACCATAGCTTTTTCCTACTGATTTGAGTGGTGGCACTTTTTGCCGTCACTTTGCTGTTTTGACGGCGCTTTTCGCCCCCACTTTTGCATTTTGACGGCACTTTTCGCCTCCACACTTTTTCAGCTCTGATTTGCGTGGGGGCACTTTCCGCCCCCACTTTGGTAGAATGCATTCTAGTGAAACTGCATTACCACATCTGCAAGGACAATCTCTTCAGCCATCATTCTTGCCTGTGTCCTAAGCTGTAGTTGTTCCATAAAAGTACCAGGATTTTCCGGTTTATGCTTTTTAAGCCATGCATTTTCAATATCATCAAGCAGCTCATATGCTGTCTCATTTACCTCTGCAGCTCTTTCCTCAAGCTCTGCAAATCTGACAAGACTTCTGTATCTGACAGGATATTCATTCTTCATATACTTAATCCACATGCACCCATACTTTCCTGTATCAATATCTGCCTGCTCTGTTCCTGCCACAAGTACCGGATAAAAAATCCCATCTCTTTTCTCATATGGAATTCCAAGCTTTTCAAATGTCGTTTTACTCATTGTAGTTACCACCTTTCTCATCACAATCTAAAATATCAAGCACATGTCTTAACGGAACCAGAAGTTCCTCAATGTCCACATTCCTGTCTGAATCGTCAAGCGACTGCAGTTCTTCCAGGATGGTATCAAGATGAATTCTTACTTTTCTTGCCACTTTCATTCCTCCAACCACTCTGATTTCATGTTTCAGTAGGCATTGAATGATATAGTCCTGCTTTGAAAGACCACTTAAGGCAACCTTTACATTCAATTCCTGTACTTCCTCTGGTGACATACGAAATGCTACAACAACATTTCTCCATCTATTCCTGGCATCCAGCCTTTTTTCGCTCATATAATATGCACTCCTTCCACATCGATATCATGATTATCATCCTGCCCTGTACTGTTCAATACTGACTACCTTTGCATTTGAATCCTCAACTTTTCCCGAATCACCTGCAATCTCTACATTAACAGTTGCTTCTGTTACATCTTTTGCTTCATCTTTAGCGCTTTTATCGACTTCATAAGCTTTAGCTGCATCACCTGCAGCCTTTTCATCTGAATCTTTTGCTCCCATGACAGCATCCAGATCAATCATAGGTTCTGCTTTATCCTGCTCCTGTTCGTCGGCTTCCATATCAATATCATCATCCACTTCCTCGCAATCCTCGAAACTGGCATTTACCTTATCAAGGGTATCTGCCATTGCCACCTGCTTAGATGGGAACAAATGTGAATAACGATATGTGATATCAATGCTCTCATGTCCAACCCTGTCAGCTATCGCAACTGCGGAAAACCCGAGGTCAATCAGATGTGAAATGTGCGAATGTCTCAGATCATGGATTCGTATCTTCTTTACTCCTGCTGCTTCTGAACCTCTCTCCATCTCATGATGAAGAAAACTTTTTGTCACCTGAAATATTCTGTCCATCGGAGCCTGGTCATAAAGCATTGCGAAATACTCCTGCATTTCCTCTTCCAGAAATTTCGGCAGCTTGATGGTTCTGTTACTCTTCGGCGTTTTAGGACTTGTAATATAATCCTGACCCTGAAGCCTCTGATAAGATTTGTTAATACGGACTGTATTATTTTCAAAATCAAAATCTGCCATAGTGAGTGCAAGAAGCTCTCCCATTCGCATCCCTGTCCAGTACAACATTTCAAATGCATAAAATGAAACTGGCTTATCAATAACCGCTTCCGAAAACTTCTTATATTCCTCAGTTGTCCAGAAGAGCATTTCCTTGTGTTCTTCTTTTCCCATATTTCCAGCCTGCCTTGCCGGATTTGCTTTCAGATTATAAAATCTGCACGCATGGTTAAATATGGCACTCAGCGTATTGTGCATTGTCTTCCTGTACGTCTGCGAATATGGCTTTCCATTATCATCCGTAAGTGCAAGCATTTCATTCTGCCACTTTCTCACATCTGCCGGCGATATTTCATTCATTTTTCGATTCTTAAAATACGGAAGTATCTTCTTTTCAACTATATTCTCCTTTGTCAGCCATGTGTTCAGCTTGACTCTTGCCTTAACATCCTCTGTATACAACTTCCAGAACTCTCCAAATGTCATATCCAGATTGTTCTTCTGCCGGATTTTATAGTTTCGTTCATAATCAAGGGCTTCCCTCTTCGTTGCAAAGCCCCTTTTCTTTATCTGCTTGTTTTCCCCGGTCCAGTCCTTACAATAGAATTTGACGAACCAGGTGCCTGTCTCATTATCCTTATAAGCTGGCATATTCATCATCTCCTTTCCACACTAAAAAGGTCCACCGGACCTTTTTGTCGCATGCCTGGCAACGCAAAAGCAGGTGCATAAGCCATACGGACTTTTGCACCTGCTGTGCCTCATTCTCTTTGTCTTTCAACATACTTCAAAGCCTGTAGAAATACCGGAAACCTCTATTAGTTTCCAACATTCCCCTTCTATCAGCCTGCATCACTCATTCCATAGAATCGTTCTTCGAAATACTTTCTGTTTACTCTTCCACGAATTGCGATATAGCCTTTCTTTACCATTTCTTCATTCAGCTCTCTCATAAGCTTATATGCTGCTGATTTTGAAATCCCAAGAATTTCCATGATATCTTCCACTTTTAAAAACTTTTCGTTCATGCCTTTCACCACCTTTCCTTAATAAAATGTTGTTTTGGAGTTTTCCTGTATCAGTTCTGCTGATGTCACAACCAGCCTCATTACCTGAGATAATCTCCTGTAATACCGCCCGCTCCTGCTCGAGGTACTCGGTCCACTTGGGGGAGTGTCTACACTCGCTCGCTTCACATTTAATTCTGTAAATGAATTTTATACGAAGGTCGTGGCAAATGCCTGTTAGATTTCTGATACCGCTCATTCAATTGTTTTTCAATACATATCTGTATAGATAATTGGATTGTGATTATTCTATACCCTATAGTATTGAATTGTCAAGAACTTTTTCTAATGTTTTCGTATAGAAAAACTTCTCTTTTCATTTTTTTCGTGTTATACTGTGTTCATCAGTCCATTTAGGACTACCAGATGGAGGTAACTACACTATGACAATAGGTGAAAAAATAAAGAAAATACGGGTATTCCGTAAAATGACAATGGATGATCTAGGCGGTGCTCTTGGCTTTGAAGGTAAAAATATGTCCGTCCGTATATCACAATACGAAACTGGTGCACGTATTCCCGGCGAAGATATGATTCAAAAGCTTGCCGATGCTTTGCACTGCAATTACAAGGCTATATCTGATTACAGCCTTGGTGCTGCGGAGGATATCATTGAAACACTTTTCTGGCTTGAGGAAAGTGCAGCTTCACTTCCAGCAAGAGGAAAAGGTACAAGATTCCCTGAGTACACTGCTCCCGGTAATCTGATTCACTTAACTGAAATGACTCCTGCAAAGCCATCTGAGAAAGCCAGACCAACTTATAATGAAGATGATTATGACTGTGCAGGTGCACCCGTTGCATTAACTTTTGAATATGGATTGGTAAATGATTTCCTTTCGGAATGGTGTGAAATGAAAACGAAATTAAATAATGGGGAGATTTCTCCAAATGAATATTTTGAGTGGAAAATAACATGGCCTCATGCATAGAAAGGATTAACTAATTATGAATATTAACAAAAAAATCAAGGATAAATTCTATTTCAAATATATTACTTTATTCTTTTTACTAACACTTTATATCCCTCTTCTAGGAATTATCATTACTCAATTTGTCAGAAAGGATTTATTTTCTATCACCTATATGGTTTTTATAATAGATTTTATCATATCCATAATTCTAACCAATATTTATTATAAATTTTTCAAATTGCCAGAAATAGAAGATATTGATATGTTAATCAAATATATTAATTTTTTCAAATCAAATCCATCAGATTTGCTATATATTGAATCTATAACTTGGTTTTCCCATCTTATAAAAGATGCATATATTAAACCAAACGAATGCAATTGTGATGAATTTGACAGTTATATAAATCATCTTTATCTTATTTTACGTCCGAATAATTCAGGATTATGTGTTGCAACAAAACGTAAATCTTCTTTTGTAGCTCTTTGTACAAAAATTATTAATAAAGAAAATATAAATGAAGATATTTCAAACTTTAAAAATACTCCAACTGAGAAATATCATTATATAAATATTGTACATGATAAAAATATAATTATCTACGCCTTGTTCTTACCTATACATACATTTGCTTGCTTTCTAATAACAAAGGGATCTTGCAGTACATTTAATGCATCTGTATTCTTCGGTAATTTGCTTCTCTACATACCGACTGATATTCTTGCAATTTTGATATATAAGGGAGTCTTAAAAAATACACAAAATTAGTACCACAATAGTACCACAAGACAAAAAACAAGCTCGCAAATGCCCATTTTACAAGGCTTTGCGAGCTTTTGAAAATTATTCAAACTCTACAAAGACTAACGCTTTTTGTTTAGGAATTATTCTCTGTAATGTTTCTCGTTCTTTTGATTATTTGATATATCCATATTATCCTGCCTATACGAGCTAATGTTATCATTTTGTTATCGGCATTGATAACACCTACTCGATAACTGTGGATAATAACTATATGTAGCATGTCAAATTATAAGCTATTTTGCTTAGAGATTCAACACAAAACTGAAATTTTACTTTTCCTTATATTCATCTGGTATTGCTATTTGAAATGTTT
>OGEM01000116.1_pt1 | contig 77773 bp, 87 predicted proteins | sample 1570741 | NCBI WGS metagenome assembly OGEM01 (sample SAMEA2582141, study PRJEB24529) | metagenome | biome: Human gut stool | place: China | collected 2011
TAACTTCTCTTTTGGTCCATAGGATATCATGATGTCCTAGATAATATCTTTCTCCGGTAATCATATCTAATCTTTTTTTACTATGCAAAAATCTTTCAACTATATACTCTAAGTATCTAACATCTTTATCAGAGCCCTTCTCAACTTTATCTCTATATAGTTTACTTCTAAGCCATCCTAACACTATTCCACCTCCTCATTAATCAAAACTAAATGTATCTCCCTCAATAAATCCTTCTAATGCATATCTCATTGCATCCATTAAATGGTTGAAATCATCTATAGGTTTATTGATAGGTTTATCAAATTTATCTTTATCCCAAGTATAGTTACTTATTTCAGTTAAGAAATTAGTACACTTTGGATGAATTATAATTTTAAATCCTTGAATAAATTGAATACCATTATTTATACTATCTTTTCCTTTTCTTGCTGGGACAACTCTATACAGTCCATAGTCATATAACTCATCTATACTCTTAGGCTCTGCACTATCAGCTACTATTTTTTCTTTAGCTTTTCCCATACTAGTAATCTCATCAGCAATCATTCTATTAGTTAAAGATTTTTTATACAGTTCATCAAAAACATATATTTCTTTTCTACTTAATGAAATTAGCCCACAAAAAAGAGCAGTAGGGTCATTTGTATAACCAAAGTCTAACCCAAAACTGCTCTCTATATCTGGTATGTTATTTAAAATCTCCTGTATATCAAATTCTTTCTCTTCCCAATTCTCATATATAAGGCCTTCTGATATTCCCCATTCTCCTAATCCTGCTACTCTATATCTTCTAGGATTTTCAGCTTTCATTCTCTCAAATAATCTCAAGTCTGATTCATCTAAAAACTCATTACAAAGATAATTGGTAGTTTTAGCTAGAATATCATCACAAGGTTCTACATCAAAAAATCTTTTCTTTATCCAATGCCCCTCATTCCAAGGATTAAGAGTTAGAGTTATCTGCTTGAATAAATCTCCATTTACTTGTCCTCTAATAGATTCATCTAGCATATTAAAGTCAGATTCTTTCGTTATCTCATAAGATTCCTCTATCCAACACCAACACAATGAACCTACATCAACTGTTATGGAAGTTAATTTCATAGGTTCATCCAGCCCTCTGAATAATACTTTTTGTCCAGTAGGTTTATATATAAGTTCTAAAGGACTTTCTTTATAATCCCAGTAATCATCAACCTGTAATTGTCTAATTGCCCATCTCAAATCTGTATAGGCACTATCTTTTAAAGTTCTAAATACTTTTCTTACTACAAGTAGATTAGCTCCAGGATATTTCATAAGTCTAAATATAAAATTTAAAGCTGTTGTCTTACTCTTTTTAGATGCTCTGGATCCTTTACATACTCTGTATCTTCCAGTAAAATTCCAATAATCTTTATATCCTTTTCCAATAAGTTTGGGTAGGCTTACTTTCTTAATCTTCAATTTCATCCTCCCCTGTTATCATTACTGGAACTAATCCATCTACTTGGATTTTATCAGTAAATAATCTATGCCTTTTTCCAATAAGTTCAGCAGCTTTTATTCTATCCTTTAGCCCTATTTTCTTTTTTACTACTCTAGCTTCAGAGCAATAATCTCCTATACTTTCTACAACTACTACTTCCTCATCCAGTTCTCCTCTCATAGCTGAGGTTAATAATTGCATCACTTCAGTAGCTGAAGCCACTCTTTTCTCCTCTAGTTCTTTTAATCTTTCATCAATGTAGTTTTTAATAGCAGGTTTTAGCAAGTTCTCTTGTCCTATCACTCTAGCTGTTTTCTTACTATATCCAGCCTTGATAGCTGCTTCTGTCATATTCCCTGTTTCAATATAATAATCAGCAAATCTTTTTTGTTTTTCAGTTAATAAAGCCATGTCATTATCACCTCCACACATTCATTTTATTTGTTTGTTTTAAATATTTCAAAACAATCGAAACATAAAAAAAGAGATAGCTCTTATGTCTATCCCTTATAGATATCTTTTATTTTAGAGAGCCAGCTTTTCTGACTCTCTACCCTCTCTCAAAAAGAAGACTTTTATAGGATTTCTCTCACTCCACATTTTATACTATATCACATCCTTAACTCTCATACAATAGCTTTTACTCTCATTTAGTGTCATTTATTTTATTAAAATTTTTAAATGCTCTATTATGTATTCTATATACCTGTGATAAGCAATATCCCATTTTCTCCGCTATCTGCTCCCAGGTTAAACAGGTTATATATCTATATCTTAATATAGCTCTTTCTAATACATCCTCAACCTTATCTATTTCAGATGATAAATCTGCCATAAAATCATAAAGTATCTCTATTTTTTTCTCTTCTTCTATGATTTTATTAATCCTATTTACCATATTCTCATCACTTGGAAGCGGTCCACCTTGAAGCTTTTCTGATAATCTAACAGCTCGTAAGCCATCTAATGTAGCCCTCATATCTTCCAATACAGCTTTTTTACTTTCAATTTCTAATTTTATTCTGTACCCTTTTTTTAAGTATTTTTTTCTATCCATATTTATAAGCTCCGATCTTTATTTATTCTCTCAATATTTCTTCTCATTTTTCTTTCATACATTTTCTCGAGTTCCTCATCAGAGAAGTTATAAATCTCTTTCAACATTTGTAAGCAGATATAGACATCTGCCATTTCTTCTTTAATCTCTTCTCTTCTTTCATACCCTCTCAAATCTTTGCAAACTTCTTTTTGTAGTTCTGATAGTTCCTCTATCACTATCGTTTTATTGACTTCAACACTTTGACTATTTAACATTTTTTTGATATCTGGATTATATTTAATCATCTTCTACCTCTATCTTTTTCTTTCTTTTTTAAATTTTACTCTCCATTTAGCTTCTTCTATCTCTTCTTCATTGAACTCATGATTTTTACAAAAATAATTAAATTTATTGTGTATACTTCCATCAGAACAATAACATTCCCAAGGGTCATAAGCCAATTTAAACCTATTCATATATTTGCAATTATTACACTTTTTCCCAACTTGCTCTAACTCTTTCTTTAATTCTTCTTCACTCCTCTTCCTAACAGGAATAATTACTTTAAAATAATATATTAATACTATGCTAAATACCACTATTACTAAAGTTATTAATAATTTATTTATCATTTTCCCCCTCTTCTAATTTCCTTGTAATATAATGCTTCTTGAATTAATTATTATATGATTGATTTTCAAATATTTTTTTAAAGAATTTATCTTTTTTAATATCTCTAATCTCTCATTCTCTTTAATTTCTCTCTTATCAAATTGTAAACCTATCAAGATACTATTGTCTTCAACACTTAATGTCAGGGTAGTTTCTCCCTTTTCTAGCCCAAGTAGTTTACTAACTTCTCCAAATTTATCCGTTATCATTCTAACTTTATCAAACTCCATTTTTAAACCTCCACTACTTTTAACTCTTTTTTCTCTTCAAACTCTACTTCATATCCTAATTTATTTAGGACATTTTTATAGTAGTTTAATCTTTTATTACTATTCATTTTATAACTATAAATCTCTCCACTTAAACTATCTCCTTCTTCTAATTCATACTCCACATTGAAACATAAAATTTCAAAGAACTCTTTAATACCTTTCATTACTTGTATGATTTCCTCTTCTTTACCCTTAGCAACTTTCATTTCGTAAAGTATTTCGCCTATTTTAATAATCATTTTATCACCCTATCAATTTACTAATACAGTAAGTTATTAAAAGTGCCCATCCTGCATACTTATCTATTAATACACCTGCCAGTAAAACATATAGTATTATCTCTTCATTAAGTAACATTTCTATCATTCTCCTATTGCATATTCCAAATATTTTTTAGCTTTTCTTAAATCTTCCATACCATTTTTCTTATTTTCTCTAGTAACATATTTAATTACATTACCTTTGCAATATCCTTTGAACTCCTCTTCAGTCATGGATGCTCTTATAACATCTATAACTTCCACATCAAGTCCTGCTAATTTGTAATGGTTGGGAGAGTTTACATTATCTGTAGACCCACTATTTTTTTCTACAAAATCTTTTAAAAATTCTACAAACTCTTTATCACACCCACTTGAATTTTCACATTCTTCTTCAAAAGGACACCCTTTAGTACACATGCGTTCCCTACAATCTCCATCAACCTCTATAATTCTTTTAGCCATTTCTAATTGCTCTTTTATCTCCATTTTTACATCTCCTCTTTTAGTCTCTTAATGCTAAAGGCATTAATATATAATCGTAACTATCTTTATATTCCTCAAACCAAACATATGCTGAAGAATTTGTAAAATGCATTTTTACTGTTAAACTCTCATGTTTATCCAAGTAATCTAATACATATTTAGGATTTAAAGCTATTTTAAAAGGTCTAGTTGACTTTGTAGTAGGTATATCAATTATTTTCTTTTCTTCCACACCTTTATCATCCATAGCTCTTAGTCTAAGTCCTCTTATCCATATTTCAAATATACAATCTTTTGATATCTTACTTATTTCAGTTAATGCATATTTTAAATCTTTAGTCCCCGCCTCAAAAGCATCTTCAACTAAGCTTCTGAGCCTCTCAATTGACTCAAAAGGTGGGTACTGTACACAAGGCTTATTCAATCTTATAGTAAATAAAGCTTCATCTTTTTTGTTTTTTAGATTAAATTGAATATACTCTTTACCTTGCTCTTCTATTAACGCTAATTCTACAGTTTCAGCTTTAGATGATTTTATAGCATCGATTACTGGTAAGGGTATAGCTATAGGTTTCTCAAATGTAATTCCTGCATATTTCCCATTTCTATAAGTATCTGTCCCTCTTGCTCCATCTGGCCCAATAAATAAATATTTGTAATTCTCACTTTTACACCCTTTTATTATATCTGTTACCAGTCTATATATCTTTTTTAATTCATTTTTTCTTAAAATTCTTACATAAGTCATTTTCTAACTCCTTTCACTCTATCTATTCTAACTTTTAAGCTTTCAAGCAAAGTATTTTGTATATCTCCTTTTGAGTTTAATGCTTGTAATACATCTTCATCTCTAGTACCCTGTACTACCAAATGATGTATTATTACTTTTTCTTTCTGCCCTTGTCTATGTAATCTTTTATTTGCCTGTTGATAAAGTTCTAAACTCCAATTTAATCCAAACCAAACTACATGATTCCCGCCTTGCTGTAGATTTAGTCCATAAGCTGATGAGGCTGGATGAGTTAGTAGTATATCAATTTCCCCTCTGTTCCAAGCATCTTGGTCCTCTACTGTTTTTAATACCCTGATTCTCAACTTTGATTTTTCTAATGCTTGTAGTAATCTACTCAAATCATGCTGGAAGTTATAAAATACTAATGCTGATTTCCCATTCAACTGTTCTATTAGCTCTAGAAAAGCTTCAATCTTACAGTTATGTATTTCAACTATTTTTCTATTTTCATCATACACAGCACCATTAGCAAGTTGCATTAATTTATTAGATAATGCTGCTGCTGAAGCTACGTCTATGACATCATCTTCAAGTTCTAAAATCATTTCCGTTTCCAAGTCTATATAAGCTTTTTCCGCTTTTTTATCCAGTACCACTGGAATATCATTTACTACTAGATCCGGTAATTCTAAATAATCTTCAGCTTTCATGGATATACATATATCTGATATTTTTTTCTGTATAGCCTCATTGGCTCCCTCTTTAGCCTCATAACTGAATATAGTAGTTCTATTTCTTTCTCCAGGATTAAAATATCTCTCTCTATAAGCTGTTATACTTTTTCCTAATCTTTCTCCTTGGTCCAATAAATATATTTGTGCCCATAGGTCTATAAGTCCATTAGGTGTAGGTGTTCCAGTAAGTCCTACAAATCTAGATATTTTATTTCTCACGAATTTCAAAGCTTTAAATCTTTTTGCTTGATGGGACTTAAAACTTGAAAATTCATCTACTACTACCATATCAAATATCCAATGATTTCTTGTATATTCTACCAACCATACTACGTTTTCCCTATTTATTACATAAATATCTCCAGGGGTATTCAAAGCTTTTATTCTTTTCTGTTCACTCCCTAAAATTGGGATTATCCTAAGAAATGATAAATGGTCCCACTTCTCTGCCTCTTTGCTCCAAGTAGCTTCAGCCACTTTCTTAGGTGCTATTACTAAAATTTTATTAACCTCAAATCTGTTATATTTCAAATCTGCTATAGCTGTAAGTGTTATAACAGTTTTCCCCAATCCCATATCTAGCATTAACCCTAATTTATCATCGGATATCATTCTATCAATACAATACTGTTGATACTTGTGTGGTATAAACTCCATCTTTTTACATCTCCTCTTTTACTCTAGTTATGAAGTCATCTACTGATTCAAAAGAATCTAAAACTTCTACCCAATGCCCAAGCCCTTCTATTCTTGCAATCTGCCTATCTTGTAAAGTTCTTGTTTTCTTTCCAGGTGCTTTTAATTCTACAAACACTACTAAGCCCTTCGGCAGTACTACAAGTCTATCTGGAACTCCAGCGTTGCCGGGACTAATAAACTTGAATGGTAATCCTTTTATTTTTTTTATCTGTGTACAAAAATAAGACTCTATTTCCCTTTCACTAATCATAATTTACCCCCTTAAAATTTTTATCAGTGTCAAAATGTCAACCTTTTCCCCTATATATATATGTATTCCAACGATTATAGAGATTATAGACTATATTTCTCTCTATAATTTCTATAATTTCTATCTTTTTATATATTCTATATATTTAAAGTTGACAAGTTGACAAAGTATATATAATATAGAAAAATAGCGGGTTTAAGCGTCAACTTTCTCGTCAACTTTCTCGTCAACCTTCTCTTACAAGGTTGACAACCACTTTTCAGCAGAAGGTTGACATGTTTTTAGAAAGTTGACGTGTATTTTACAATTTTTTAAACCCTTTTTGTCTCCCGAACTCCCCAAATCTTTGTACTGTTTTAAAACGTTCCCAGCCTTTTATATTTGATAAAATATTATTAATTTCAACAGTATCCATTCTCTTAATAGCTCCTGCATCTTTACCAAAACATTCACCCCATATTTCTAAGGCACATATTTTTGTCCTTTTTATCATCTTAATCTCAGTTGAAATAACCTCATTACCATATAAGAAAGTCCTTTTATCCTCTAATTTTCTTTTGTACCAATCCTCTGGAATTTCTTTTTCTAAAAATTCTCTTACCAATCCTTCTTTTACACTTGTTTCTTTATAAGCTTCTTGTTCCGCCTCAGAGATTTCTTTAGATTCTCCGCTTAAATACAGTGATTCTCCTAATCTCCAGTTCATTACTGCCTCAGCCCAAATTTGATCCACTTCATTAGGCAAATCATCAAAAACTTTTTTAGTGGGCTCAGTTATACCCAATGTCACAGGCCAAAACCTTCTATTACCAGTATTATCCCTTAAAATTTCAGCCTCATTAGTAGTTCCAAAGAATACACATCTTCTAGGATATCTTCCAGTCCTACGGCCATAAGCTTCTCTAAATATATCTTCTGTTTTACTGATAAATTGCTTTATTGCATTAGTATCACTTCTGGCCATAGCAGCTAGCTCTCCAAGTTCGATGATAAAGCAACCTTGTATCTGCTCACTAGCTTCCTTTCCTTCAAAAGTATATAAACTATCTGAAAACCAATCTCTTCCTAGATATCTTATGAATGTAGATTTTCCACAACCTTGCTTTCCAGCCAATATAAGCATATTGTCAAACTTAACTCCTGGTTCTATGGCTCTTGCTACTGCTGCCACTAACATTTTTCTTATAGTTTCTCTAACATAAATATTATCAGCAGCTCCAAAATAATCTATTAAAAGAGTATCTAACCTCTTTACTCCATCCCACTCTAATTTTAATAAATAATCAGCTACCTCATTAATCTTATGATTATGAGAATGGGCCAATAATGCATCATTAATTTTATTAGCTCCAGTAATCCCAAATCTCGTTTCCAACATTATTCTTAATTGAGCATCATCTACATCTGTCCAACTTCTTTTTTTCCCATCTTTATTCCATGGAAGTGACCCCAACACAAGTCCTCTGTTGGAAAATTCATCATAAACTATCTTATCCTTCAAATTAGGATCGTTATCCAGTATTATCAGAATATTTTCTGTGGTTTTACTGTATCCACCACTATCACTCATTTTTAATTTAGACATCCAATCTAAGTTGATTTCTCCAGTATCATCTATATACTCCTCTGCAAAATCTTCAGACGCTGCTATTTTTTCTTTAGCAAGTTCAGCCTTAACATTTTTATCACTTATGGCCAATTTTTTCATCTCTTCAAAGCTTGGATATTTAGCAACTGGAGTTCCTTCTTTTACCTCATAATCTAATTCTTTAAAAAGATGTAATCTCACTAAATCATAGGAATTGCATAATTTTTGACTGGCTGGATCTGTTGCATGGTTACTGTATAAAAAGTTTCCATCCTCATATAACACAGCTCCACCAAATGTACTTCCTTGTGTATAAGTTAGTCTATTTGGATTAGCCGTAGTATCATATGCATCAGGAATAAATTTTTCTATTGCTTCAAGTATGTTATAACTTCTACAAAAAGCCCCTATAACTCCTTCTTTTTCAAGTGGATTCTGTTGTTTTTTTCTTAATGAATTTATATTCTTATCCTCAGCTTCTAACCTCGGCCATTCCTCCACATTCTGCCAATCCTCATACATAGATAGTATCCCGTCTGCAGCCATAAAAGGTTTATCCTCGTATGCATAAACATAGACACTATCAGAACTGCAACTTGGCCAATACATCAATCTAGTTACTTGGAAAGTAGTAGGATCACATAGTTTTATCCCTATAATACTTGCTAATTTTCTGGCTATAGGTTCATACTCATCTGGATCCATACTTCTATCACTCGGGATCAATACTCTTAGTCTTGGCTTATCTGGGCTATGTTTTCTTGTACTATACACAACATAAGCACATCCTAACCCTGATATTCTTTTTAATACATCATCTGTCATTCCAGGTTCTATATTATCCAAGTCTAAGGCTACCAAATCTCTTGTTTTAGCTCCCTTTACTCTTTTATTATCTATCAGTTCTCCACCTACAAATCCCCCAACATCCTTTAAATTATCTTGTTTAGCTTTAGGAAATTTTAGATATTCTGCTAAAGTTTCTGGACTTTTCAGAGGTTTCCCCAATTTATCCACTAACTCATGCCAATAAATTAGTTCTTTTTTCCAGGTTTTAGTTGCACGGTTACCTGCCGTACTTATTACTAATTGCCTAGTGTTTACAAGTTTTAGCATTTTCACCCCTTCTTTCTTAATCTTTCATGTAGTAATTACTTTCAAATCCTGCAGCTTTCAATATCAATCCCGGAGCCCATTCTATAGGTTGCCCCATCACATCACAAATATAATCAACTGAAAGAGTCTGAGGTGCGTCTATAACAATTTCATCATGAATATGCATAACTATATTTAACCCTAAAGCTTCAACTCTTTTTATAGTAACAGCCAAACAGTCACGAGATATAGCTTGCACAATATTCTCTGTTATTTTTCCGCCATAGGTCTCTTGTTTTTCCCATTTTTTTGTAGTTTGATTTATACCATAATAGCTTATAGAAGGGCTCCCAAACCTATTTTCAGTTATTCCAGGTTTTACATAATATAGTTTTCTTTTACTTGGAAGTTCTACAGTCATGAAATCTAAGCCTAATGCTGTACATGCTTCTCTCCTAAAAACTATACCATTAACAGCTTGGGATTTCCCAGTTTCAAGTAGTGCAAACATAGCATTTTCTAACGCATACCACAATCCCACAATCTGTTTATTAGCTTTTCTCCACCTCTGAACTACATCAGGTAGTTCTCCCTCAGATAATCCCATGTTCAAAGCCCCCATAGCAAGTAATGCCCCTGTATTTCCACCATAACCTAATGCAAGCTCTGCAATTTTTCCTTTTTGCCTTAAAGCATATTCTGGATTTCCTTTTGATATATTTTCTATAGGTACGTGGAACATTTGAGATGCTGAAGCTTCATATATTTTTCCGTGAGTCGCAAATACTTCCAATCTCCACTTCTCATTAGCTAACCAAGCTATCACTCTTGCCTCTATAGCTGAAAAGTCAGCCACAACAAATTTATTACCTTTTGATGGAATAAAAGCTGTTCTGATGAGTTGAGATAGAGTGTCAGGTACATTTCCATATACAAGTTTTAAAAGTTCTTCATCATGTTCTTTTACAATCTCCCTAGCATAATCTAAAGTTTCGATATAGTTACGAGGTAAGTTTTGTACTTGTACTAATCTACCAGCCCATCTCCCTGTCCTATTGGCACCATAGAACTGTAATAATCCTCTTACTCTTCCGTCAATACCTTTTGCATTAACCATGGCCTCATATTTCTTTACAGAAGTTTTAGATAATTCTTGTCTTATTTCTAAAACTCTCTTCACATCACTGGGCAAATCAGTATTTAATAACTCTGATACTGTAGCTTTTTGTAAGTTGTTAAGTTCAACACCTTTTTCCTTTAGCCAAGTTCCCAGCTGTGCAGAACTGTTGGGGTTTTCAAGCCCGGTTAAGTTCTGAGCTTCTACGGTTAAGTTATAAGTAGATGCCTCATCAATACTTAAAGCTCCAGCTACTAGATCTTCATCTATATTTACTCCAAAAGCATTTATACTTATATCTGATACCCATAAATCCTGTTCAAATTGAGGGACAGGAAACAGTGATAATTTATTGTATATCGCCATTTCAGTTACTACGTCTTGCTTACAATATTCTTTAAATAAATTCCATTTCTCAGGTTCATGCTTAGGCAAGTTTCTAGTCCTGTTTCCATTTGACTTTGTAGGTTTACACGGAATACTAAAATAACGGATAAGAGCTGCCCCGTTTTTATCCTTTTGTTTATCTTGTGGGAGTCCTAAAGCCGTAGCCGTAGCTCCCAATCCTGCGGTATATCCACAATATAAACCGTGAAACATTGTATCATGCCATTGGTCCAGAGGAGTTTCATACCCAGCTTGATTAAGACACCACCATTCAAATGGGGCATTGTAAGCATGTTTTATTATATTTTTATCCTTCAAAGCTTTTATTACAGTATCTGGAATCTTTTCTCCCTGAGCTAAATCTATTATTTTTACTTCTCTAAAATCTTCAGAGTAAGCAAATAATAAAATTTCAAAGTCTTCAGATTGAGCATATTTATAGGCTCCTGAACTTTTGATATCTATTGAACTATAAGTTTCTATATCTATGCTTAAATGTTGCATTTTTTCTCCCTTCAAAGTATTATTAAAGGCGGATTATACCGCCTTATATACTTTATATTGGTTCACCAGTAATTGGATCTACATCTACCCAGTCATCAGCAAAGTCATCTGCTGCTTTAATTCTACTTCCACCTAAAGGTTCTCCATCAGCTAGTTTTTGCACATTTCCTAATCCGGCACCTATACCTTTTTTTCCACCAAACATATAGGCAAAGAATCTGATAGCTACTCTTCCATACATTCCTGAATACACCTCTGACTGGTCTACTATAGGATTTCTAAATTTATCTACTACCTCAGGTACTTGATCCGCTTTAGATGAAGCTGTTATTACCCAATGACCTTTACATTCCTCGCCAAACTCCATCCCATCACTTGGTCTTACTCCATCCCCATCATAAATCGGTATAGCTATCTTAGGGGGTCTTATTCCATTCCAAATTTTTTGAGTTGCTTCCTTTGCTGCTGCTTCTATTGCATTATCAATTCTTTTCTTAGTTTCCGCATCCTCTTTAGGAATTAATACAGTTACGCTATATTTCTCCTCTCCACCTTCAACTGCTGAATAAGGTTTAAATAGATGCACATAAGATAATCTCACTTTTCCTGTTACTACTCTTTTTATATCTGCCATTTTTAAGTCCTCCTAAATTTATTTATATTTCATCTGCAAAATCTTCTGCAGCTGTTACCTTATTTGTTATTTTTTCTCTTTTATCAGTATCTACTACTAAAGTAGGTTTACCTGGATTCTTAACTACTAAGTCTCCAACTATTTTTTTAAACTCTTTAGTTCCCACCATTTTCTCTATTTGTGCTAAGGTATACTGTTTTCTTTCATACAGTAATTCCTCAGCTATTCCAGCTTCTTTTAATTTTTTTATTGCCAAATCATTATCGGTAAAGTTTCTACTACCTCTTCCTTCCACAGCTTTCCAACCTGGAATATCATTTCCTTTTAAACTCTCAGCTAGAGCATATTCTTTTAAATCTTCAGCCCATTTTGCTAAATCTATAGCTTTTTTTAAAGCTTCTCCTATTTCTTCCAAGCTTAGTAGTGGCCCTTCTTTCAATTCAAAATTTTCTGCCTCTAAATTTTTTCTAGCCCTCTCCCTACATGATGCTTTAGCTCTACAAAACTTACAATGATCTCCAGCTACATAATCTCCCTCCCCATTCCAAGCCATTTGAGCTCTAGGTTTTACTGTTAATTCCGCCCATTCAAGCAGTTCTTCTACGAGCATAGAGTATTCAGATATATTTCCTATTCTTGGTTGAACTATAGTCATTTTTACAGCTTCAATTTGAAATAAGAAAGAATATTCCAAATAAGCTCCTAATGCATACAACATCATTTGAGGATTATTTTCAGCAGATACCTCTACCCCTTTTCCATATTTAAAATCCACGATGTGAAGTTCTCCATCTCCAAGTATGATGCAGTCAGCTGTACCAAATCCCTCAGGAACATAGCTTGAAAAATCTACTTTTTTTTCTACTATAACAGTAGGCGGGGAATCAAATGAATGAACTTTTTCCAGGATATAATCTAAATATTCATCTGTGTATTTATCCATTTCAGTTTGATAGAGATCATTCCCTTTGATTTTCTTTAAAGTTGAGTTATATGTTTTTGTTGGCATACCTAATAAAGCTTTATTTACTTTTATCTCACAAAGTTCATGAGCCAGCGTTCCCTCTTCAGCATATGTCGAGGTACTATCTGGAAATTGTTCCTCTAGTTTTGCACTTGGGGTACAGGATAACCATCTATGAGCCCCTGATGCACTTAATAATGCATGTGACATTAAATATCTCCTCCTAGTTCTCTTAATTTATTTGCAAACTCATTGTATTTAGAAGTGTCTAGCTGAGTTAATGCTTTTACTCCAAAACTTGCTAATAACTCTACTAGTGCTTCTCTTTTTCCGTTATCCATTACTATTTTCGATGCATTCCCTAACTCTTGTAAGGTGTATGTTTTTGGAGTCACTGGAATAGCTCCTGTTTCTTCTTTTTTATCTTCTACAGCTTCTACTTTTGGCATCGGTTCAGGTTCTTTAACAGTAATTTTTTCTGTATCTTTTGATGCTAAGACTTCTTTTTTCTCAATCTTAGAAGCTGGTGTACAAGGGAATTCTTCTGTTTTTTTCTCTATTATGTTGGTAGCCTTAGTAGACATCAGCATTTCCAAAAATTCTTTTACGGTGTTTCCTAATTCAATCGTTACTCTCACATTAATTTCCATTTTTCATCTCTCCTTTATATTAATTCTTTACTTATTTCACATAACACTAATTTAATCACAACCATCATCTCCTGTTTCTATCAGGTTATATTGCCAGCTAAATAATTTTTCCAACTTAGTTACCAAAGTTTTAAGATATCTCATATCATTTTTATCTTTTATCTCATTTTCTAAAGAGTGTCTGAGTTCATATCTAACCATTAAGATTCTACTCATCATCTCTCTAAAAATATTTACTTGTACTGGCTCTTTCTCTTTTACTTCATCACAAAAATCTACAGTCATTTTTAATGATTCTAGTACTCTTACTCTTTTCTCTTCCAATATTTCTAATTGTTTCACATCTACAAAAGGTTTATTGTATTTAACTAATCTTGCTACACCTCTAGGAATCCATGCTAAAATCTCTTCAAATTTTATTTTTAATTTTCCAGCATATACCATGTCATAACCTAAATCTTCCCACATGTCTCCTGTTATAATATTTCCAACATTTTTTAGTAGTGAATCTCTAAATTCAAAATTCTTTTGAACTAACTTATCATCTTGTAAAGCTTTTGCCAGTCTATTTTCATATCTAAGATAATCTATTAACATCTCATTTAATTCAAATAAACTCATTAAGACTACTAAACTTGCTGGTGGTTTTGTTGCCTCTCTCATTTCTGGTAAAATCTCATCTAATTGTTTTTTAGCTAATGCTAACAACAATCTTTTTTCTTCAAAATTTTTAGTTAAAAGGCTTAATGATACTGTGCCCATTATTCCAGCTACCCTTTCTGAAAATTGATTCCCTTCAGCATTAAAATAATAAGTGAAAATTTTTAAGTCATTTTCATTAGTAATAAGTTCTTTCATTTTTTCAGTAGTAGCATTAAATACTTTTTTAACCTTTTTATCTCTTCTACTCTTCCTCATTTTATATTCCCTCCACCCATATATCTATCAGTACAGGGATTAGAAGTAATAACACCTCTCCGCCTATTGCTAGATACCCTCTTTGAATATATGCTAGGTGCATAGCTAACAGTGTTATAATTATAGAAATTGCATATACTAATACTCTTGTTTTACCTTTCATATTATCCTCTCCATTGAATTTTTTTACTGGATATGGTATAATACTTCATCGGGTTTGAGGTATTATACCTTTGAGACTTTATAGTTGCCAGCTATAAGGTCTCCTTTTTATTTTCTACTAAAACCACTTCATATGGTATTCTAAAAGCTTCTAAAAATTGACAAGTATAAACAAAGTAAGTCCATTCATTCTTAGCTCTTTCAAGTGCTACTCCCCAGTTAAATAGCCCATTCTGTAATCCCAATCTTACATTTGAAGCATTTCTATGTATAATCCTAGCAGCCAATTCCGCTGAAATAGTCAATCTATCACTGGGTATTACCATTTTATTATCTTTTACTTCAAACATTTCCATCCTATTAGTCTTAGTCATCACTTTCATCCCCTTCAAGTGTAGGTAATCCTATTACATCATCATAGATACAGCCACAATTACTACAACAGATGATATTTTCTGTTATTATAATTTCTGAATTACAATAGTCACACAAATAAATTTTTTCTTTCATAGCTATCACCTCAAATATATCTTGGTGTCCTAGTAATAAGAGTTGTTTTCCACTCTTTAATCTCTTTCTCTTGTTTTATTTGAGCTCCAATTTCTTTCATCTTTATTAGATTAGCTTCATTCTTTTCTCTAATTTTTTTAGCTTTCTTTTTTGCACTACTTTTTCCTCTTCCCATTTCTATTTTCCTCCCATTCGTATAAAATTTCTCCAACAACTACGGCTACTACTAATATTACTAAAAATACAATTAGCATTTTTACACCTACCCTACATACTTTTCCATTAAAATTGCCATCTCTCTTATACATACCCATAATTCTTGATTCTCTGCGGTAGGATTATTCTTGAGTTCTCTAAGAGTATCTCTTTTTAAGTCCTCCCACTCTATCTCAAAACTATCTAAGATTTCTATCAACTTATTTACTATCTCCAGCACTTCTACTTCCCCCCCCTTATGTCATCCATTATCTTTTTTACTTCAGTACTAGCCGCTTCAAATTTTTTTAATTTCTCATTTTCTTCTTTGAGTTTCTTTATTTCTTCTTCTAGTTCCTTTATTGCTCTCAATCTACATTCAGCTACTCTTTTTGTTTCATCTAATTCTTCCCTAGTATTATTTAAGAATTTATCTTTAGCACTAATCAAGATATTTTTCTCATGAATAACTTCAGCATACACATCTAAAAAAGTTACAATGTCTGTATCTATTTCTAATCCATTAATTATCATTTGATTTTCCTCTCTTTCTTATAGATTTTTTAATATCTGTTCTTTTACTTCTTTGAAGTTAGTACATTCAAAATTAAATATTTCCATTGGGTCATTATCTCCAAACCATATTGTTATAGATTTTTCATCTAAACAAAACTTTGTTATTTTTAATGGGTTTACTAAATATTGTTCACTTGCAAATTCTACTCTTATAAATTTCATTTACTTTTCCTCCTCTTCTTGATTTAAAAATAGATTTATAAAATATTGTTGTCCTTTACCTGTTACCTTTGGGGTTTTACTTACCGAAATATGCCCATCTGAATGAGTTATTGCTGTTTCCTTTATCTCAAATAATTTCATATCCATAGATTTTTGAGTAGGCATATTATAATCTGCTCCCTTTCTTTTAATTAAGTATCCATTCTCTCTTAACCAAGTAAATAATCTCTTTTGTCCCATATCAACACCATTTTGCTTTATTATCTTTGCTAAATCTCCTATCAAAATAGTTGTCTTTGATGTCTCTACAGCATCTGCAAATAGAACTTTAGGTTTATCACTCTCTATTTTTATTTCTAGAGCTTTTCTCTTCTCTCTTTCTTCTTTTAATTTTGTAAAAGCTTGAATAGCTAAATCTGGATTATCTAATAATTTTTCTGTAACATACATTCCATTTTGTCTGATAGTTTTTAAAATTCTCTTAACTTCCTTTTTAAATTCCTTAGCTATTGGTTTTCTACTTTGCATTAATACTTCATATAGTCCATCTTCTGTTAAAAACCAAGCTTCTCTATTTTGACCTGATAGCGATACTATCGCTTTCAGCTTTTCAATTTCATCAACTTTAGCTATCATTTCAAATGGCTTGTTATGTTCTATCCAACTAGCTATATCTTTTGCTAAAAATAATGGATTTTCAAAATCTCCATAGATTTTAAACTCTTTTCCTAAAACTTCTCTTTGTTCTACTACTTGTAAATTATTCATTTTATTTCTCCTTTTTCACTTATTGTGTTTTTCACTATATGTGTATATTTTAGCTAAAAAAAATTTCTTCTACAGAAACTCCATAATAATTAGCTATTCTCATTTTAACTTCATCTCTTGGAATTCTTAAGTCAGTCTCATAATTACCTAATGCCGATTGTGTTATCTTCAAGTCTTTTGCCACCTCCTTTTGTGATTTTTTGCCTCTTAACTTTTTTAATTTTTCACCAATTGTCAATTTCATCACTTCCTTTTTTCACTTATTGTGTTTTTCACTATATGTGTATATTATCATACTATTTTTTTTATGTCAACACTTAATGTGAAAAAAATATTGCTTTTTTTTCACGTAACGTGTATAATAATATTAAAAGGAGGTGTTTTCATATGGCAATTACTTTCAGTGAGAGACTTAATGAGCTACGTTCTTCTAAAAAAATAACTCAAGAAAATTTAGCTAAGGAACTAGGGATAGCTGTCAGCACTATAAGTATGTATGAACGTGGAGAGAGAATCCCAAGCTTAGAGGTTTTAGAAAAAATAGCTGATTTTTTTAATGTGGATTTAGATTATTTATTAGGACGGCGTAATACTACTACAAATTTACAAGAAAATAATGGGACTTATATAATGTACAAATTTGATACTAGTGGATTAAAAGAGAGTGATGTTGCATCTTTAAAAAAAGAACTTGATTACTTAACTGAATTTATGTTATCAAAATATAAAAAATGAGGGGGAAAAAGCAACTTATGCGATACAACTGTACTGAATATTCTTTGGAAAATTATAAAAAACTTAATAAAAAAATTACAAGTATTATAAATGATGCTAGCTCTTACTTTAATTTTCCCATAGAGAAAATAACACATGAAATTATAGAAAATTATTGTATTGAATTTTATGACTATGACTATATGTATTGCAATCTTTCAGATAAAGCAAATGTATTTTTAGGTAATATGATTAGAAATAATGGAAAAACTATTATTGGTATTAATAACAATAAAAATATTCCGTCAGAAAAAAAATTTCATGCTAAAATGCATGAAACAACTCATAGTTTTATTCATTGTACTTCCTTTGATAAGAGTCAGGACTTTAATATGTTATTACATAATTTTAATTATCAACCTAATGAAAAAATCGATGAAATTGAAGCTGATTTAGGCGGTTTAATTTTTATGCTTAATGATGAGGCTCTTTATTCTCATTTAAAATTAGGTTATAGTTATAGTTATTTAAAGGACTTTTTTAAATTATCAGATGAACTTTTAAAAACTAGACTGAAAATGTTTTTATCTTATAATTGCAATAGTTCTGAATTATTATCTAATATTGCTATAGAACGATTTAAATCTGGAGATAATATTAGTATTTTATCTTGTGTCAGAAATAGAATATTTTAAAATAAAAGATCTATTCATATGGGGGGATTAAAATAGAGGTATTTATAGTTATTCTAATTTTTATTATTATTCTTATTTATAGTTATTCTAATTTATCTAAAAAAAACAAAAAAATTGAAAAAGAAAAAGAAGAATTCAATAAAATAATTCTTGTTCAAAATGAAAAAATATCTACTTTAGAAAAAGATAAAATTGAAAATATAGAGAAGGTTGAAATTCTTACAAATGAAGTTGAAAAACTTAGACTTCAATTAAATCAACGTCTAAATCCTTCTGAAGAAAAAATTTTCCAATTAGAAAATGAAATATCAAATTTACAATTAAAAAAAGCTAATATTAATAATTTTCTTGCCAACTATAAATTAGAGGAAGAAAAATTAAATAAGTTAATATTGCAAAATGAAAAAACTGAAAAACAATATTATTCACAACTTAATAAAATAAAAAAAATTAAAGAACTTTACAAAAGTATTCAGTATTCAGTTGAAAAATTTCCTGAATATCAGTCTATTGTCAAAATTATTTCTGATGAAGATTTTACAATTATTCCAAATGTAATGTTAAAGCTTCACCATATGGATATTAAATCTTTAAATAAATTATTTAAAGAAAATCAAAAACAAATTGAAACTATTTTAAATCAATATGAAGATAGATATACTACTAAAACCAATAAAACTATATATCATCTTATGGTTGTAGCTTTACAAGCCGAACTACAAAATGTTCTATATAACTTAAAATATGAGAAACTAGAAGTTGCTATTGAAGATATTAAAGCTATTACTCAAAAATATTTAGCATTAGCTGAAGAAGGGAATCAAACAATAGCAAAAACTTTAATAACTTTTATTGGACAAATAGAATATCTTTTTATCAATGCTGTTAAAATTGAATATAACTATTATGTAAAGAAAGAACAAGCAAAACAGGAGCAATTAGCAATTAGACAGCAAATGAGAGAGGAAGCTGAAGAAAGAAGATTATTAAAGCTACAACAAGAAAAAATAGAAGCTGAAGAGAGTAAGTTCCATAATGAGCTTGGTAGAACAGAAGAATTATTAAAAAATACAACTAATCAAGAAGAAATAGAAATGCTTAATAAAAAAATATTAGAACTTCAAGCAAAATTATCTGATGTAGCTATTAAGAAAGAGGAAATTGTTAACTTACAGAATGGTAAAGCCGGAAATGTTTATATCATAAGTAACTTAGGTTCTTTTGGAGAAAATGTTTTCAAAATAGGAATGACAAGAAGATTAGACCCACAAGAAAGAATTAATGAATTAGGTAGTGCATCTGTTCCATTCAAATTTGATGTTCATAGTTTCATTTTCTCTGAAGATGCTGTTTCATTAGAAAAGAGACTTCATCAAGAGTTAAATGATAAAAGAGTTAATAAAGTTAATCTAAGAAAAGAGTTTTTTAATTCTACTATAGATGAACTTGAAGAATTAGTAAATAAAATAGACCCAACGGCTGAATTTAATAAAACAATGATTGCTGAAGAATACTTCCAGTCATTATCTTCTGATGAAAACTACTCTAATGATTTTGAAGATGAAAATGAAGAGGAAATTATCGAATAAATAAAAAACAGCCCCTACGCCAATAGGAGCTGTCCAAGCATACTAATAACCAAAGTTACTAATATACTCTAGTCGCAAATATAGTATATCACGACTTTGGTTATTTTGTAATACACAAAATTAAAAAAAATGGAGAGTGATATTATGAAAAAACCAAATGGACTTGGAACTGTTTATAAAATGTCAGGAAATAGGCGAAAATCATTCAGAGCTGTCATCACAACAGGCTATGATATAATAGGAACTCAAAAAAGATTAACAATAGGCTATTATGCTACTAGAAAGGAAGCTGAAAAAGCTTTAGCATCTTATGAATATAATCCTGAAAAATTAAAAAATTCTAAGCTAACTTTTAAAGATGTTTATGACAAGTGGAGTGAATCCCATTTCCCTAAACTTCAACCAAATACTGTAGAAGTTACTATGTCTTATGCAAAAAATTTAATTCCACTACATGATATTCCCTTTGTAGAAATTAAAGCTATTCAACTTCAAGACTTATTTAATAAATTAGAAATATCAGCAGCAAGTAAAGCAAAAGTTAAAAATATAATTAATGCTATGTATAAATATGCTTTAAAATATGAAATAGTAGATAAAGATTACTCTACTCTAATTGACCTTGGAAAAAGAGAAAAAGTTATTCAAAGAAAAGTATTTACAGAAGAAGAGATATCAAAATTATGGAAGTATAAAGACTTATATTGGGTAGATACAATTCTAATAATGATTTATTCTGGAATGAGAGTAGGAGAACTTTTAGGGCTTAAAAATGAGCATATTGACTTAGAAAATAGGATCATAGTAGGGGCTGGAATCAAGACTGAAGCTGGAAAAAATAGAGTTATTCCCATTAATAGAAAAATTTTACCTCTCATCCAAAAACATATGAGAGCAGATAAAACTTTTTTATTTGCAACTAAAACTAATAGACCTGTTCTTTATGATAATTATAGAAAATCTTTTATGTCTGTAATGGATAAATTAGAAATGACTCATACCATTCATGACTGTAGACATACCTTTGCAACTTTATTAAATAATGCCGATGCTAATCCTACAGCTATTAAAAATATAGTTGGACATACTAGCTTTGAAACAACAGAAAAAATTTACACACATAAAAATATTGAAGAACTTAAAAAGGCTATTGATTTAATCTGATTTGACTTTTAAAATGAAATTTGATATACTAAATTTATAAATCGTATGAACTCATACGAAACTATGTCAAACCAGATTAAGAGGTAAAAATGAAAAAACATATAAAGAAAATTCTAAATCCAAAGCTCACTCTAGAAGTTAGTGCAGATAAAATATTAGAAAAATATCCTTTTCACTATGACTACAATAATTCTATCACTGCTACTTTAAGTTCAGACTGGTCTAAAATTGGCAAAGATATTGAGAAGGCTATTTTAAGATATGGTTCGGAAAACAAAAGATAGTCAAAAACAAGTAATTTCAAAGCAATCTCATATAATAGCAGTGGAAAATTATAAAGGGGATATTCCACATCCTAGTATAGTGGCTGGATATGAACAAATGTGTCCAGGAGCTACTGAAAGGATTTTAAAAATGGCTGAGAGTGAAACTTACCATAGACAACAATTACAAAATAAAGAATTAGATAATGCAATTGACTTGAGAACAAAAGAGTTAGAATATAATATAAAATATAATACTAGAGGGCAAATTTTTACTTTTATTCTGTTATTATCTTGTATTCTAGGTGGAATAATTTTATTATACCTAGGCAGAGATATTGGTGGATATGGAATGCTAATTACTTCAGTTATTTCAGTAGTTGCAATTCTAGTTAATCAATCAAAGAAAAATGATAAATGATTTTACTTACTAAGTACTTGGAATAAAATCCAGGTACTTTTTTATTCATTTATAAACATACCTAAAAGTCTTTAAAATAAAAATAAGGGGCGAAATGCCCCTTAACTTATTTGCGTTCTATTTGTGTGCTACCGCTTAAATTTTTTGTGGTTTTTGGTACTTTTTATTGCTTTCAAATGCCCTAAAATAGCCACTTTTATGATTTAGGTATTATCTTCCCCAAGTATCTGTATTTTTATTCCAAGAAGCAGCTATTTCAGCTTCCTCTTCAGTTAAATATTTTTCTTCTTTTGCTAATTCAAGTAATGCTGTGAAGTTAGATAAAGTTTCCCATTTGATATTTTTTTCTCCAAAGTTTTTATAAGCTTTATCAAACTCATAAGAGAAGATAGCTAGTACTTCTACTTCTTTGGCTCCTTCATTTCTAGCAGCTTCAACAGCTTTTATTGAGCTTCCTCCAGTAGAGATTAAGTCTTCAATTACAATAACCTTTTTCCCTTCAAAATCTGCTCCTTCTATTTGTCTTCCTGCTCCGTGAGCTTTTTTCTCTCCTCTTATATAACTCATTGGTTTATTCATAAGTTGTGCTATAAAAGCTGCCCAAGGAATTCCAGCAGTTGCTGTTCCTGCTACTACATCAAAATCTTTTTCAGATAATTTTTTTATAAACTCATCTACTACTACTTGTCTTTCAACAGGATATCCTATCATTTTTCTATTGTCACAATAGATTGGACTTTTGATTCCAGATACAAATGTAAATGGCTCCTTTACATTTAATTTTACTGCTCCTGTGCTTAATAGTGATTTTGCTACATCTTTTGCTCTACTCATGATAATTAATTTCCCTCCCATATCTTCCATAAAACTCTTTATTTGAATATATTATTTGACCTCTTAAAATTGTTGTAACAACTCTTCCACCTCTATTAAATTTTTCATATGGTGTCCAATTTGCTTTAGTTATTACATCATCATCTTTTATAGCTGACTTGTCATCTCTATCTATTATTACTAAATCAGCGTCATATCCAACTTGGATTTTTCCTTTATTTGCTATATTAAAAATTTCAGCTGGTTTTGTACACATTACCTCAATAAGTCTTGCCATTGAGATTTTCCCTTCATCTACACCTTTAAGCATCATCTCAAGTGAATTTTCTACTCCAGGTATACCAAAAGTAAGTTTTGCTAATTTTTCCTCTATTAGATGAGGTGCATGATCTGTTCCTATTGTATCTATAGACCCATCAGCAAGAGCTTTCCACAGCTCCTCATTATCCTCTTTAGTTTTTAATTCTGGCTTCATTCTAAGTAACATTGAACTTCTCTCATCAGCATTTACATCATCTACATTTAAGAAAAGATGATGTGGAGTAACTTCTCCATAAACTTTTAATCCCTTAGCCTTTGCTTCTCTTAACATCTTAGCTTCACTAGCTTTTGATAGATGACATAGATATAATGGTTTATCATATTTTTCACAAAGCTCAATAGCTTTGGCTACCATCTCTTCTTCAGCATGCACAGATATAATTTTTGATTCTCTAAAAATATTTTCTATAACACTATCTTCTGTTATTAACATATCTCCAGTAGACATATTTAAAAATATCTTTGTAGAAGCAGCCTTATCTATTACTTTTTTTATCTCTTCACTGTTATCGTTTCTACTTCCACCAAAATTAAATCCATAGTCTACATATGATTTTCCAACCATCATAGCTCTTTTTTCTTCAAATATTTCAGAAGTAGTTACAGCTGGTATTGTATTTGGCATATCAATAAATGTAGTAACTCCACCTCTAGCACAAGCCATACTTCCAGTCATAAAATCCTCTTTATGAGAAAGTCCTGGGTCTCTCATATGGCAATGAGCATCTACCACTCCAGGAATTACCCATTTTCCTTTAGCATCTACTACCTCTAATCTTCCTTCTGGAATATTTTCCGATATCTCTATTATTTTCCCATCTGCTGTTAATATATCTGTAACTTTTTCTACTCCATCAATTAGAATTCTACAGTTTTTTATTAGCATAATCCTGCCTCTTTCATTCCTTCTAAGATTTCTGCCTCTACCATTTGTGCTGCTTTAGCTGGGTCTTCATTTTTAGTAATTGGTCTACCTACTACTAAGAAATCACAACCATTTATTATTGCATCTTTTGGAGTCATTATTCTCTCTTGGTCATTTGTAGCTGACCATTTTGGTCTTACTCCTGGACACACAGTTTTGAAATCTTTTCCACAAGTATCTTTTATAAGTTTAGCTTCCCATGGAGAACATACTACTCCATCTAATCCAGATGTTTTTACAAGTTTTGCCCAGTTTAAAGCTAAATCAGCAAGAGAAAGTTTTGATTGGAAAGTCTCCTCTACATCTTCTACTGATAAACTTGTTAAAACTGTAACTCCTATTACAAGGTTATCTTGATTTATTTTTTTAACCTCTTCTGCAACTTTAGTCATCATCTTTCTTCCACCACTAGCATGTACATTGAACATAAATACATTTTGCTTAGCAGCAAACACAGAAGCCATAGCTGTTGTATTTGGAATATCATGGAATTTTAAATCCAAGAAAACTTTTTTCCCTTTAGCAGAAAGATACTCTATTATCTCTCCTTTAGAGTTTAAGAAAAGTTCTAATCCAACTTTATAAAAAGTTGCTCCATCTCCAATTTTTTCTACAAGCTCTTTTGCTTGGTCAGCTGTTGGGAAATCCAAAGCTATTATCATTCTATCCTTAGCACTATACATAAAATCTCCTTTCACTTTTAAAGAAAACTAAGAATTGTTCCATATTCCAAGAAGTTGATTAACTATAAGCTTACTTCACTAAAAACACAAAACTCGCTTTGCTCAAACAGTTGTGTTTTTTAACATTCAGTTTCGCTGAGTTAATCTAACTTCTCTCCATAAATTACACAATTCTTTGAGTTTTCTTTCTTGGTACAAATATTTTTCCTATCTATGAGCTGCCCCTACTAACTCACTTATATTTTCAAGTCCATTCTCTTCACAATATTTTTGTAATCCCTCAGCTATTTCTACAGCTAACATAGGATTAGAGAAAATAGCTGAACCTATTGATATCATAGAAGCTCCAGCCATTATAAACTCAAGAGCATCTTCTACTGAAGCTATTCCTCCCATTCCAATAATAGGAATATTTACAGCTTTATATACTTGATAAACCATTCTTACAGCTACAGGTTTTACAGCTGGTCCAGAAAATCCTCCAAAAGTATTTCCTAATACTGGTTTTTTAGTTCTTATATCTATTACCATTCCAAGTAGAGTATTGATAAGAGATACTGCATCTGCTCCATTTTCCTCTACTATTTTAGCTATACTAGCTATATCAGTAACATTTGGAGAAAGTTTTACTACTAATGGTTTAGATGTAACTTTTCTTACCTCTCTTGTTACTCTAGCAGCTACCTCTGGATTAGCTCCAAAAGCCATACCTCCATCTTTTACATTTGGACAAGAGATATTTAACTCTACTACTGCTATTTCAGGAATTTTATCTACTCTTTTTGCTATTTCAACATACTCCTCTACAGTTTTTCCATTGATATTAGCTATTATATTTGTAGTTATTCCTTGAGCTTTCATCTCTGGTAAAATGTGAGATTCAAAATAATCTATTCCAGGATTTTCAAGTCCTACACAGTTTAACATTCCAGCAGGAGTTTCAGCTATTCTCGTACCATAGTTTCCATCTCTTGGCTCCACAGTAAGTCCTTTTATTCCTATTCCCCCTAATATATTTGGGTCAAAATACTCTTTATATTCCATTCCAAATCCAAAACAACCAGAAGAAGTTACTATTGGATTTTTAAAATCTACACCTAAAAATTTAGTTTGTAATCTGTTCATCTTTTCCTCCAACAAATTAATTTCCACAACAAGTTTCAGTTTTTTCTACAACTGGGTCAAAGTCTACAATAGTTTCAGAATCAAAAACAGGTCCATCATGACATACTTTTTTCATTCCAAATTTTGTTTTGATTGAACAACCAACACAAGCTTTTACTCCACAAGCCATTCTAGCTTCCAATGAAATTTCACACTTAGTTTCAAATTTCTTAGCTGTTTTTGCAACTGCTTCCATCATTTTTTGTGGTCCACAAGTAAATACCATATCATATTTTTTAGCTTTCATTAATTCTTCCATTTTAACTATAACATTTCCATGTATTCCTACAGAACCATCATCAGTTGTAATATAGTTCTCTATTCCATCAAGATTGAAATTTGACATTATCTCCATAGCTTCTCTGTTTCTTCCACCAGCTATAAAAGTAACTTTATTATTTTTAGATAAAACTTCTATTAATAGTTTCATTGGAGCCATTCCCATTCCTCCACCTACTACTAATAACTCTTTCCCAGAGATTTCTGTTGTAAATCCTGTTCCAAGTGGTCCTTGAATATTGATTATCTCCCCAGCTTTCATAGAGGCTAAATCTTTAGTTCCTCCACCTTTTATCTCATAATAAAACTCTAAAATATTATTCTCTTTATCTGCATAATGTAAGCTGATAGGTCTTCTTAAAAAATATACACCATTTTTACATTGTAACATATAAAACTGTCCAGCTTTAGCAGCTTTTACTGTTTTATCTCCTTTTACTTTCATAAGGTAGTTGTGTCCAGCAACTAATTTGTTTTCTAAAATTTCACAATTTTCTAAAAACATTTCTCCTCCCAAATTTATATAAATTAACTATTTTATCTCTTTACCACAATAGTAACAGAATTTTCCATAATCTTTTACTACTACTTTATTTTCTGTCTCTTCAAAGTGAGTTACACACTTAGGATTTTTACAAACAGTTAAGAAATGCTCTTCAACTTCTTCTTTCTCCTCTTTTCTAGGAGCAGTAGAATTTTTTAATCCTAGTGCTAAAGCATACATAGCCTCTCTTGTAGGAACTCCATTTGCTGCTTGTTTAAAGTATAGTGCGTGCTTTGTATCATCTAAATCTATATTTATCTCATCTACTCTTGGTAGTGGATGTAATATTATCATATGCTCTTGACACTTATTTAATATAGTATCCTTAGATATTTTGTAAACTCCACTTACTTTATTATACTCCTCTATATCATCAAATCTTTCTCTTTGAATTCTTGTCATATAAAGTACATCTATCTCTTTTAATATTGGCTCATACTCAGAACAGATATGGTATTTCATTCCTTTTTCATCTAACTCTTTAGTGATGTACTCTGGTATTTGTATTGATTCTGGAGCTACGAAATAAAACTCTCCTCCAAACATCTCTAGTGCTTTAGTAAGAGAGTGTACAGTTCTTCCATATTTTAAATCCCCTACAAAAGCTATTTTAATATTTTCAATTCTTCCAATCTCTTTTTTTATTGTAAATAAGTCTAAAAGAGTTTGGCTAGGGTGTTCATTTGCTCCATCTCCAGCATTGATAACAGGATTTTTAGAAATTTCAGAAGCGAATTTTGCCGCTCCCTCTATATAGTGTCTCATAACTATTATATCAGAGTAAGCCTCTACCATTTTTATAGTATCTCTTAAAGACTCCCCTTTTTTTAATGAAGTAGCATCTGGAGAATCAAATCCTAAAACTTGTGCTCCTAATCTATAAGCTGCTGATGTAAATGATAATCTTGTTCTTGTTGAAGGTTCAAAGAATAAACTTCCTACTATTTTCCCCTTTGCTAACTCTGCTTCTGGTTTTTGTGAAAGTTCATTTGCTACTTCTAATACTTCTAATATCTCTTCTTTTGTTAAATCTTTAATAGATATGAAATCTTTCATTTCCTACTCCCTCCTGTTATAAAATATTTTAAATTAGTCATAAAAAAAGGAATGAGTCCCTCTTTTTAAAAGAGAGTTAACATTCCTTTGATATCTTTAATAATATAATTTTTAAAAAATATAAAATAATTAGAAAATAAAATAGAAATAGAATGTATATCTTTTAACTTGTCTCTAAACTTTATCATCTCTACTCCTCCTTACTTTCTACATATATCTTTATTATTCTAGCATAGTTTTCAGTTTTTTTCAAGTATGATTTTATTTTTTTAATACCTCTATCATCTGTGTTTTATAACTATCCAAATTCTCTATTAAATCCTCTATTTGTTTCTTTGTAAGTTTTACAGTTTTATCAGTAGTTGGTACATTTTTAAATCCCTCACTTACTTCTATATTAGTAACTGGAAACATATAGTTCTCTTCGCTCATAATCTTTTGAAACTCATCAGATAAAACTCTCTCCATAAATTTCTTGGCTCCATCTTTAACCTCTTTTTTATTTACTAGAGCTGCTCCCTCTTGATAGATATAGTTTCCATCTTCTAGTAAAAAACTATCATATTTAGATGAGTCCTCTCCTGTAAAAAATAGATTACTTGTTGCATACCCTACCATCATAGGTGCTTCTCCTGCTGTAAATTTTGCAAAGGCTTCACTCCAACCTGGCTCTACACTATATATTGCTGGTTTTAATTCCTTCCAAAAATCTAGCCAATTCTCTCCATAAAGTGCCACACTCCATTGAAGTGCTTCCTCTCCTGTAATAGAAACTTTTGGATTTTCTACCATAAGTTGCTTAGTCATAGCTCCAAGCTCTTTTAATGATTTAGGTGTATTAGGAATTTTCTCCTTGTTATAGTTTATAGCTAAAATTCCATAATCCATAGGAGTTACATACTCACTACTCATTTTAAAACTTACATTAGCTATATTATCTATATTTTTTGGTACATATGGCAATATTAAATTTTCTCTTCTTGCCATCTCAGTAGTAAGCTCAGTAAGTCCCACTACTACATCTGCTTTAGGTCTTTTCTTTTCAAGTTTTAATCTTCCTACTATACCATCTATTGAAATAAATTTTATACTGTCTCCAGTTTCCTCTTGAAAAACTTTTCCATACTCTTTTTCTATCCACTTCATTGAGCTAGGTCCATAGATAGTTATCTCCTCAGCATTGATAATAGTAGCTCCTCCTACAAGTAAGCAACCTAATAAAATTTTCTTCATTTTTCTCTCCTTTCCTTTCTAGCATTACCTAGATAGGTTCTGACGGTCGAATATTAATTCCTCTCAGCCTCTTAGCTCCCGTTTTCATGTTACTATTATACTCTATTTTTCCTCTTTTTCAAAATATAAATTTTTTTTGTTCATATAAAAAAATATTTTGCTAATATAAATATTGATGAAAAAGAAGCATTAGAAACTTCTTCTGCTACTTCTTCAACTGCTACTGATGCAAAAAAATAAAACTTAATAAAAAAACTCCCCATCTAGTTAAGATGGGGTAATTTTTTTACTTCATTCCTACTATATTTTCACTTTTTAAAATATAAGTCTGTTTATGGGCTAGTGGAATAAAATATCTACTACTATATGTTAAATAGAAAATTTTATCAATTATTCTTTCTTTATACTCCTTATTTCTTTCTTCTTTAAATAAATTAAAAAATGGTAAAAGCGAATCTTCTAACTCATAATCTATTAATTCTCCAACTATAGTCTTTTCTAAACTAGTTAATGGATAAACACTATTTATTGTAATATTGTATAGAGCTATATCATAATCCTTACTTCTTAATTTATTCAAAAATTTATCTAAATTATAAATTTCAATCTCTACATTCAATCCATTTTGAATTAAATCATGTGCTACATATTGTGCAAAATTTCTGTTGTGAATTGTATTCAAACACATTATTTTTATCTTTTTCTCAAAATGTCCACTATTTTTTAAAATTTTAATAGCTTCTCTTCTGCTATAGTTTTTCTCTAAAAATGAAATTTTTATATCAAACATCTCTTGTGGACAAATAGTGGTAGCTTCTCTATTCAAAAGAGACTCTAATGCTTTTCTATCATTTAAAGAATAATTTTTTTTATTTCCAAAAACTAAAGATATTATGTCATATACTGTATCTTTAACTATTTTCTTGCCTCTTAAATTTCCTATTTTTTTAGCGGTTTCAATATCCTCTTTATATAAATCATAGGAGTAATAGTTGAGTAAATTTAAAGAGTTAATCAATCTTTGATAACTATTTAATTCTCCTTTTATTTCAACATTTTCAAATATAGAACTTTGATCAAAATAATATTTATTTTTTTTCAATTTAATTTTATTTTTTTCTATTTCTTCAATAGCATATCTTCCGCTTGTAAAAATTTTATTATTCTCTCTTTTTAATATTGACATTAGAGGATTTGTTAAGCCTATTTCTAATTCATGGTCCGGATAATTTAATAAAATTATAAATTCTCTATCATTTAAAACTTGAATTTGTTGTATTGAAGAGTATAAATCGTTCATATATCCATTCTTTAAATAATTTTCTATTGAATCTTTTACATCTTGTGCTGTTATAGAATCTCCATTAGAAAAATATATATCCTCTCTCAATTTACAATATATTTCCATCTCATCATTTTTTTTATACTCTTCTAGTAAGTATGGAACAACTTGCCCATCTTTATCAATTTTAAATAGTTGTGCATATATATAATTCGTCGCTCTTCTAGAATATGTATCTCTTAGTAATATAGGATCTATTGTCTCTACTTTTACTTCTTGTTCTATTACCAAACTATCACTTTGCTCTATTTTTTCATCCTCAAACAAATTATTTATTTCATTTTCAAATGAAAATCCAGATGTACTTATAATAAAGAACACTATCATTTTAAATAAAACTTTTTTCATTTTCTCCTCTTTCTTCATAAATTATATCTCTTATAAAAAATTTAATTTAAATGTATGTTACATATTTATAAAATTGACCAACACATTTATATCATTTTATATAATTGTACAAAAAAAAGTCAACATTCCAAACACGTTTTTAATTTTTTTAAAATTAAAACTATAATTTTCTTCAATAATATAAAAAAGCCATGAGATTTCCTCATGACTTAACTATCTAATTAAGATACTTATTTATAATTTCTTCATATTTTCCATTCTTTTTTAAATTTGATAACCCTCTATTTATTACTTCAATAAACTCTTTATTCTTACCTTTTTTTACCATAACTGCACATTCAGAATAATCTTCCTCTCCTAATGGCATTTTTACCTTTAGACCATTTGCAATATTATACTCAACAAAAATAACATCATCTATTTCTTTACGTGCCTCAGATATTGACATACCTGAAAAAATTGCATCTACTTCTTCATTATCTAATGCCTCCATTGAAGCTTGAAATCCTAAAGGTAATAATTCATATTTAAAATTTTGATCTTCTGCTAAGGCTTTTAATAATTCAATATCAATACCTTTAAGTTTCCCATCTTTATCTTCATATTCAAATGGCGGAAAATATATATCAGTTGCTACTTTATAAATTTTTTCTCCAGCCCGAATGAATTAATACACCAAAATATAAAAATAGATATTCTTATTAAGTGATAAAAAAATTTCATTACTCCTCCCATACATACTTATATATCTTTTTATAATATTATTAAGTATACAAATTTCTACGCCAACGATAAGTGTATCAAAAAAAAAAAAATCAAGTTTTAAAACATAAGTTTTTTATATTAAATTTATAAAGTTTTTACTTCTCTATAAATTTTCTATCTCATCATTTAATATAATAACCATTTTAAAAATTATAAATTTTTCAAACAAATTTTAGTTGTCATTTTAATTTAGATTTTTTAATTTTTTAAGAAAAAAAATATTTGATTGTTATAATTTAATTTATATGTTATAATTTTTTCTGGACTGTTATTGTCTAATATAATATGAATGGAGAGTTTCAAATGACAAACAACAATATTACTAATAAGATGTTTTTAAGTCTTATGATCCCTTTTATTCTTTCTACAATAACTCAACCTTTATTAGGGGCAGCTGATATGGCAGTTATTGGAAAGTTAAATAATACTAATTTTATTTCAGGTGTTTCTATTGGAACCTTAATTTTCAATACTATCTATTGGATATTTGGATTTTTAAGAGTGAGCACCACTGCTTATAGTGCTCAATCAAGTCATTATACAAATAAAAAAGATATTAGTGATGTTTTTTTCCGTCCACTATTAATAGCTTTTATTATTAGTTTCATTATGATTATTTCACAAAACTTAATTTTTGAAAGTTCTATGAAGTTTATTAATCCAGATATTAATATTCAAAAAGTAGCTTATACTTATTTTAAAATACTTATATGGGGAGCTCCCTTTGTTTTGACAAATTATGTACTTTTAGGTTGGCTTATGGGATTAGGAAATGTCAAATCTTCTATGACTATGCAAATCTCTGGTAATCTATTGAATATACTTTTAGATATTTTATTTGTTATATTCTTAGATTATAAAGTTGAAGGAGTTGCTTATGCTACTCTTATCTCACAAATTTTTTCAACTATTCTTGGAATAATATTTATTACTCCATACTCTTATCATAAATATTTAGATTTTAAATCTATTATAAATAAAAAAGAGATTATAAATATTTTATGTGTAAATAGAGATTTAATGATTAGAACTTTCTGTTTAGTATCTCACAATAATCTCTTTACCATGGCTAGTTCTAGATTAGGTGGAGATATTCTTGCTACAAATGCTATACTATTCCAAATAATGTCAATTTTCTCATATGCTTTTGATGGAATTGCCAATACAGCTAGTGTATTCTCTGGAAGAGCTAGTGGACAGAAAAATAATACACTTATGAAAAATTGTTGGAAACAAACTTTTTTCTGGGGAATCATTGCAACAATTTTAATTACAATAGTGTTTGTCTTATTTAATAGAACTATTATTGAAATCTTTACAAAGCTTCCTAATATATTAATATTAACTCAAAAATATTCAATCTGGTTAGTACTATATCCTTCTATTGCTTTTTTAGGATTAACTTTTTATGGAGTGTTTACAGGAGCAGCTAAAACAGTTCCTATTATGACATCTACAGTATTAGCTTTTATTTCATTTTTCATAGCTTGGAAATTTTTAATACCAATTTATGGAAACAATGGCGTTTGGTTATCACTACTTGTCTTCTATTTAGGAAGAGGTATATTCTTAATCCCTCAATTAAAAAAGACCTTAACTAATTAAAATTCAAATGTAATACCTAGTCTACTTAGATATTTTTATTTAAAAACTACTAAAAAATAAAGAGAGAAAGTATAATTTTATCTTACCTTCTCTCTTTTTATTATCTCTTTTTAAAACTCTAAGTGACACATTACTTCATGTTCACTATCAAATCTTTTCATTTTTGGCTTTTTAACTTTACACACCTCTATTGCTGATTTACATCTATTAACAAAAGGACACTCATCTTTTAATAGAATTGGACTAGGAATATCCCCTTCTAAAATCTCCAACCTATTATTTTTCTCCAAACTTAATACACTCTTTATTAAAGCATGAGTATATGGGTGTTTTGCTTCTAATTTTAAGTTTTTACTCTTTAATTTTTCGACAATATGCCCTAGATACATAACCACAACTTCATCAGCTAATGACTGTACCAAAGCTAAATCATGACAGATAAATATTATACTCATATTTGTTTCTCTCTGTATCTTTTTCAAAAGCTCTATTATACTTTTTTGAATAGATACATCTAAGGCTGAGGTTGCCTCATCACAAATAAGAATTTCAGGTTTAAGTGATATAGCTCTAGCTATTCCTACCCTCTGTAACTGTCCTCCACTTAAATTATGTGGATAAGCATTCAAGTAATCACTTGATAACTCTACCATATTTAAAAGCTCTTTTGCTTTCTTCTCTTTCTCTTCCTTTTTTATCAATCCAAAATTAAGAAGTGGCTCTGTTAGTATATCCTTTATTGTCATTCTTGGATTAAAAGCTCCATGAGCATCTTGGAAGATCATTTGAATATTTTTTCTATTCTCCCTTAACTCCTTTTTATTAAATTTTGAAATATCTTTTCCTTTGTAAAGTATTTCACCCTCAGTTAGTTTCTCTAATTGGACTATCAATCTCACTAAAGTTGATTTTCCACATCCACTCTCTCCTACTATCCCTGTAATTTTTCCCTCTTCTATATCTAAATTTATATTATTACAAGCTTTTAAAGTTTTACCATCAGAAGTTATAAAATACTTATTTACATTTTTTAATTCTAATATTTTTTTACTCATAATTTTCCTCACTCTCTAAAGTAGGAACAGAGGCTATTAATAATTTAGTATATTCAGACTTTGGATTTTTTAAAACCTCTTCTGTTTTTCCAGTTTCAACAATTTTTCCATCTTTCATAACAACCAATCTATCAGCTAAATATGCAGCTACTCCTAAGCTATGTGTCACTACTACCATTGTCGTACCAAATTTTTCTTTCATGTGAAGTAATTCAGTAACAATCTGAGCTTGTGTTGTTACATCTAGAGCACTTGTAGGTTCATCTGCTAATAATATTTTAGGATTAAATGTCATAGCCATAGCTATTCCTACTCTTTGGCACATTCCTCCACTCAATTGATATGGATAACTGTTCATTATATTTTCTGGAGATGGAAGATTTGTTTTCCTCAAATTCTCTATTGCTTTAGCTTCGGCTTCTTCCTTTGAGATTTTGAGATGTTGTCTAATATATTCAATATATTGCTTTCCTATCTTTCTAATAGGATTAAGAGTATGACGTGTCTCTTGAAAAACGATTGTTATATCTCTTCCCTTTTCAAACTTCTTATCACTTAAAATGTTTTTTCCTTCAAATAGTACTTCTCCTACTATCTTAGTAGTTTCAGGAAGTCCTCCTACAATACTTTTAATGAGAGTGGATTTTCCACTTCCACTCTCACCTACTATACCTATAATTTCACCTTTTTTTATATCAAGATTAAAATCTGAAACTGCTACCTTTCCATTCTCATAAGTTATCCCAATATTTTTTAAAGTTAGCATATACACTCCTATTTAAAACGACATCTTATCTGTTAACCAATAGTAATCCATTGGATACATCACTACATTTTTTAATTTTGTTGAAGAGATTAAGTAAGCAGTTTCATATCCAAAGAATATTGTTGCACAATCATCCATTATAAGTTGTTGAATTTCTATAATTAACTCTCTTCTCTTATCAGGATCAAACTCTGATGAAAGCTCATCTAATAAAGCATCTACTTTTGGATTATTATATCCAGTTTGATTTGTAGAAGCTTTACTGTACCAGTTCTCACGTAAATAGTTTTCAGGATCTCCACTATTAGCAACTAAAACATTCCATATAAGTAAATCAAAATTTCCACTATCTCTATATTTTAATACTGTTTCATAACTTACTGTTATTAATTTTACCTTTATTCCAATCTCTTTTAAACTAACTTGAGCCGCTTGTGCATAAACTTTTAACTCTTCTCTACTTGTATAGATAACAAAGTTTAACTCTATTTTTTGCCCATCTGGAGTTTCTAAATACCCATCTCCATCAATATCTTTATATCCAGCCTTAGCTAAAATTTCCTTTGCATTTTCAGGATTATATGTATTTTCATCAACAAGTTGATCAAATCCGAAATTTAATGTTGGTGGTACTGGTGCTTTTCCAGGAGTTGCTGCCCCTCCTAATAAAACAGCTGTATAAACCTCTTTATTCAAAGCTCTATTTATAGCTTGACGTAATACTTTATCTTTTAAAATTCCATTTTCATTCATAAAAGCAAAAGTTCCTCTTAATGACTTTATACTTTGAATGTTATACTTATCATTATTTTTGAAATCAACTAAATTTTCTGGCTTTAGGCTATATGCCATTTGAATTTCTCCACTTTGTAGTGCTAAAGAACGTGTTGCTTGGTCATTTATATATTTAAATACCACACGATCAAATGGAACCTCTCCTCCCCAGTAGTTTTCATTTCTAACTACTGAACAATACTCTGTTGGATTAAATTTCTCTACAACATATGGTCCTGTTGAAATAGGCCCCTCCATAGCAAATTTTGTTGTATCAGCTTCTGTATTTACAATTATGAAAAGAGGATCTGCAAGACATCCTGGAAGTGTTGTCACTGGCTTTTCAGTTTCAATTATTAAATAATTTTTATCTGCTACTATACTCTTTGGAATAAAAAATGTATTAGCTCTCTGATTTAACTTAAAAGTACGCTCTAAAGAGTTTTTTACACTTTCTGATGTCATTAATGTTCCATCTGAAAATTTTACTCCCTCTCTTATTTTAAATTTCCAGCTTTTTCCATCTTTACTATTTTCCCAACTCTCTGCCAATAGTGGTACTAACTCTCCTTTTTCATCAAATTTTGTAAGTGTTTCTCCAACTCCATATCTTGCTACTGTCCAACTAAAATACTGCTCTGTTGTTTCTAAAGTGTTAGCAAAACTAGGTGTCCCTATTACTATTTCCTTAACTTCACTTACTGAATTTTTATTTTCAACCTTCTCCTTTCCACAGGCTGTTAACAATATTAAACATAATATTGAAATAAATTTTAATACTTTTTTCATTTAAATTCTTCTCCTTTATACTTATATTTTTTTAATTTTCTTTTGGATCTAATATATCTCTAATACTATCCCCTAATAAGTTAAATATCACAACAACTATTATAATTGCTATCCCAGGTGAATATATTAACCATGGGGCCTTAAATATATATAATCTTCCTTCGTTTAACATCAATCCCCACTCTGGTATTGGAGCCTGTACCCCTACTCCTAGAAATGATAAAGATGTTATCTCTAATATCAACATACCTATATCAATAGTTGCTGTAACTAACATTGTAGGAAAGATATTTGGCAATAGATATTTAAGAAATAGATTTAAAGGTGTTATTCCCCCCATTATTGCTACTTCTATATATGTATTTTTTCTTATTTTCAAAGTTAAACTTCTAGCTAGTCTAGCATATCTAGGCCATGTAACTAAACTTATTGCTAAAACAGCATTAAAAGTACTTGGCCCAAGTATACCTGCTATTGCTATAGCTAGTATTAATCCCGGAAAAGCCATCATCATATCTGATATTTTCATGATTACATTATCTACTATTCCACCATAAAACCCAGCTATAACTCCTAATGTTCCTCCAACAAAAAAAACTATTGCCAGTAGTGAAAAAGCCATCACTAATGTTGTTCTTGTTCCATAAATAATTCTTGAAAAAATATCTCTTCCTAAAACATCAGTTCCTAATATATACTCCTTTGAAGGTGGTTTCAAGGAGTCCAACATAACAGCATGGTATGGATCTTTAGGAGCTAGAATTGGAGCTAATATCGCTATCAATATGACAATCATACTCAGAGATAGATATATTAAAAATTGTTTATTTTCTAAAATTTTTCTTACTCTCTTCAATTTTACTCCTTTACTCTTGGATCTAAAAATTTATATGAAAAATCCACAGCTAAATTTACTATCATATAAAATAGTGTAATAAATAAAACATATCCTTGAATCAATGGATAGTCATGTGCTGATATAGCCTTTATAGCTAGATTTCCCATTCCAGGCCAGTTATAAACTATTTCTATAATTGCTGTTCCACTTATTAAATTTCCTACAGTTACTCCTAAAAGTGTCATTATAGGTAACGTTACATTAGGAAGCAACTGTTTAAATATTATAGTTCTCTTACTTAATCCCCTTATTTTACTAGCGACTATATACTCTTGTTTTAACTCTTCCAATACAATAATTCTAATTTGTCTAGTATATTTAGATGACATTGCCAAAGCTAAGGTAACTGCTGGTAAAATTAGAGCTTTTATATTATCAGTTCCTCCTATGATAGGAACCCAACCTAACTTTACACCAAATATACTTAAAAATATCAATCCCATCCAAAAACTTGGAATAGATATTCCTAAAAAACTAAAGCCTCTTATAATATAATCTATTATTTTATTTCTATTTAAAGCTGATATAAAACCTAATGGTATTGATATTAGCAACATTAAAACAAATGATACTACACTTAATTTTAGTGTGATAAGAAAACTAGAAATCAATTTTGTAAAAACTGGAACTTTTAAAGAAAAGGACATTCCCAAATCTCCCTTTAAAACCTTTAAAAGCCAAACCTTATATTGAATTAGAAAGGGTTTATCCAATCCTAGTTCAGCTCTTACTTTAGCCAATAGTTCTGGAGAGGGGATATTCCCTGAATCAGTTAACATAATTTCTGCCGGATCTCCAGGAGCAAGATAAGTTAAAGTAAAAGTTATAAAACTAACCCCTATTAAAACAATTAAAATTTGAAAAGACTTACTTATAAAACTTTTCATTAAACACTCCTTAATTTTAATCTAATAAATAATTTTTTAATAAAAACTAAAATTTTAATAATCAAATATATTTAAACATTTTTTATTAAAAAAATCAAGATAATTTTATACCAAATTTGTTAATTTTTAATATTTTTAAGAAAAACTATAACTACAAATAAAAATAGCCTTCTGTAAGAATAAACTTCTCACAAAAAGCTATTTTATTATATATTCATAAGAATATCATATGCTAACTCTTCTTTTTTCTTTTCCGGAAGAGATTTTATAGAATCTTTTCCTTTAATTATGTAAATTTCATTTGTTGATTTTTGCATATTGCTTGCATCATTAGCTACTATCATATCTAAATTTTTTCTTTCTAATTTTCCTAAAGCATTTTCTAATAAATTTTCTGTCTCAGCAGCAAATCCAACCAAGATTTGTTTATCTTTAATTTTTCCCATCTCTAATAATATATCAGGATTTCTATCTAATACAATTGTTAAGTCTCCATCTTTTTTCTTTATCTTCTCAGTAGAATAATATTTCGGCTTATAATCTGCTACAGCAGCACAAGCTATTGCTATATCTACTTGTGGAAATCTTTCAATACATGCTTCATACATCTCTTGGGCACTTCTTACTTGTACAAACTCCTTTACTCCTACTGGTTTAGCCAAATTTGTAGGTCCAGAAACAAGTATTACTTCTGCTCCCATCTCTACAGCTGATTTTGCAAGAGCATACCCCATTTGTCCACTTGACCTATTTGATAGATATCTTATTGGGTCTATTGCTTCCTCTGTTCTTCCAGCTGTAATTAAAACTTTTTTTCCAAGAAAAATTTTCTCTATCTCTTTATTTTCCTTTTCTAAAATCTCAACTATCTCATCTTCATTTTTTAGACGTCCTTTAGCATTTACATTACAAGCTAAAAATCCTTCATCTGCTTCAATAAATTTATACCCATATTTTTTTAACTTCTCTATATTATCTTTCAAAATAGGATTTTCATACATATTTACATTCATAGCCAAAGCAAAATACACAGGCTTTTTACAAGCTGAAATTACAGTTGACAGCATATCATCAGCTATTCCATTAGCTACTTTTCCTACTATATTATATGTAGCTGGAGCTACTAATACTACATCAGCCCAATCTGCTAATGAGATATGCTCCACTTCAAAATGCGGATTTTTATCCCACATATCTACATACACTCTATTTCTTGAAAGAGTTTCCAATGTAAGTGGAGTAATTATTTTTGTAGCATTTTCTGTCATAATAACTTTGACATTATATCCCTTTTTCTTTAATTTTGAAATAATATTAGCAGACTTATATGCTGAAATTCCTCCTGTAACTCCTATAAGTATATTTTTCATAATCACTCCTTATTTTACTACTCTTCTCTCTTGATAATATTCATCTCTTTTTAATATAAACTCTTCTATTTGGCTATCTTTAAAACCTAAATCCACAAGTTTAGAGAAATCAAAATTTATTAAATCTTCCATAAATTCAATATCATTTTCTATAAAAATGTTTACTAACTTTCTACTTTTACTATATAATTTTGAAACTCTCTCCCCTTTATTTAGATATGTTACTACTTCCCATTCAATAAACTCTTTAGTAAGAAATTTTTGAAATCTTATTTTCCCCTCTTCTAAATTTTTTATATCTTGTGAAAGAGTATCAAAAAACTCTAAAGTTAAATCTTGAAGATATACTATTCCATTGTTTACTATTGTATTTGCTAACTCTTTAAATCTAGCAGCTGAGTAAAATTTTTCTATATCTACTTTATAATAATATTTCTCTTTTTTAGAAGAAAGATTATACTCATCTATAACTTGTTTTAATCTATCATTTTCCTCTTTAGTATCCTTAATATTTTTTTCAATTAGCTCAAGTTGTTTAGAATTTAAATTAGTATTAGTATTAATATTTGTATTTGGTATACTTTGATTTACTCTATCCAATTCATTTATTAAATCAGATATCTCTTTATCTTTTCTAGCTATAGTTTGCTCTAACTCCTCTATTTTCTTCAATAATTTTTGTTCTGCCTCAAGATCCTTTTTACCAAATATAGAAAATAATCCCATAAAAACCTCCAAACTTTATTCCCCTATGTTATTTTTTATAATACCTCTCTCTGTATATTTTTCTATCTCTGGAAAAACAAACTCTTCAAATAATCTAGGTGCATATTTTACTACTGGTTCTAATCTTTTTATTACCATATCTTTATTTACACTCCATTTTTTCCAAGTATGTCCATCAGAAGATAAATTTTGTATAAATCCTTGAAATCTATCAAAGACATTTGCAAATTTTGAATCATCAGACTCCATATTTTCAAACTCTAACCACAATTTGAAATACTCTTTATACTGCTCCTCTGGAAGTAAAGAGAATATTTTTTCTGCTGCTGCTAACTCCTTACGAAACTTCTCCTCTTTATCATATTTGCTAAATGCAGGAGTATCATCACTATAAATCTCTACCACATCGTGTAATAGTATCATTTTTAACACTCTCTCTATATCTATCTTATCAAACTCTACATATTCCTTTAGAGTTATAGCACAAATAGCCATATGCCAACTATGCTCAGCATCATTTTCTCTCCTATTAGTATCCCCAAGTATAACTGATTGTCTTAAAATCCCCTTTACTTTATCTATTTCCATTAAAAAATTTATTTGATTTTGTAACTTACTCATAAAATTCCTCTCGTAATAAAACTATTTTCCTTGGAAAATAAGTTGTTCTCCTTTTTCATTTGATAATATTAAACTGTTTTCTTTTTTAGTTATTGTAGTCATACTTTTTAAAAGTGTCAAGTATTGATCCTCTCTTATAAGTGCTTCTCTTGAACCACCCATTCTAGTAGATGCCAATGGATCTACTACCATTTTACCATCTTTTATTTCTACTTTTCCAAAAAATCTATTCAATCCAGAATAACCAAATATTCTTCCTGCTTCATCAAATCCAACAGTTAGCCCTTGTCCTGGAAATATATTTATTAAAGTATATTCCACATTTGATATCTCAAGTGAACTACTAACATTTTGTGGTACATCTTTAGGTTTTTCTTGTAAATTACTACAACCTACTAATGAAATTATCATTGTCATCAATATAGCAATTTTTTTCATCTTTCTCACTCCCTATTTTATTTGATTATCTATAAGAAGATTATACTACATATCTTAATAAATTGTATATAAAATTCTATAAATTTCCCAATAATTTTATTTTATTCAAGAATTTTAAGCTTCTCTTTACACAAAATAAAAAAAATATAGTATAATATTATTAAGAAAGTAGAAAATACTTCCTTTGCATAAGATTACAGGAGGGATTTATGAACAGTGTTGAAACTTTAGCTAATATTATTAAAAATAGTAACTATGTAGTTTTTTTTACTGGAGCTGGTGCATCTACAGATTCTGGATTAGCTGACTTTAGAGGTAAAAATGGACTATATAATGAAAGAAAATTTATGGGATATGAACCAGAAGAGATTCTTAGTCATGATTTTTTCTTCTTACACAGAGATATTTTCAATAAATATCTTACAGAAAAATTATCTATTAACAATATAAAACCTAACAATGGGCATTTAGCTATAGCCAAATTAGAAGAGATGGGAAAAGTTAAGGCTATAATTACTCAAAATATAGATAATTTACACCAAGATGCTGGAAGTAAAAAAGTTTTAGAACTTCACGGAACTTTAAAAAGATGGTATTGTCTAAAATGTAGAAAAACATCTGATAAAGATTTTATATGTGAATGTGGTGGAGTTGTTAGACCTGATGTAACTTTGTATGGAGAAATGCTCAATGAAAAAGTTACTAGTGAAGCTATTCGTGAAATAGAAAAAGCTGATACCTTAATTATTGTGGGTACAAGTCTTACAGTTTATCCAGCAGCTTACTATATAGAGTATTTTAAAGGAAAAACTCTTATAATTTTAAATGAAACTCCTACTTCAAGAGATGATATTGCTACTCTTGTAATAAGAGAGAGATTTGCTCAAGTAATGACTGAAGTTATGAATATTTTAAAATAGATATTAATCAAAGGGGGGATATATATGTATAAACTTATGAATGGCGTTGAAATTCCTAGTATTGCTTTTGGGACTTGGAAAATATCAGATGAAAATATTTGTAGAAAAAGTGTTAGATATGCTTTAGAATGTGGTTATCGTCATATTGATGCTGCAAAAATTTATAACAATGAAATTTTCGTTGGTAAAGGTATAGCTGAATTTTTAGAAAGAACTCCTAATGTTAAAAGAGAAGATCTCTTTATCACTACAAAAGTTTGGAATAGTGACCAAGGATATGAGGAAACTTTAAAAGCCTTTGAAGATTCTTTAACTAGATTAAATCTAGATTATATTGATCTTTATCTTATACATTGGCCTAATACTAAAAATATGAAAACAACTTTTGAAACTTGGAGAGCATTAGAAAAACTTTACAAAGATAAAAGAGTTAGAGCAATTGGTGTATGCAACTTTGAAAAACATCACCTTGAAGAGTTAGAAAAAAACTCTACTATCACTCCTATGGTAAACCAGATAGAGATCCATCCATATAATCAACAAGATGAACTAAGAGCTTATTGTGAAAGTAAAAATATTATTGTAGAGTCTTGGAGTCCATTGATTCAAGGTAATATTAATGATCCTGTGCTTGTTGAAATAGGTAAAATTCATGGTAAATCACCTGCTCAAGTAATTTTGAGATGGCATATTCAAAATTGGTTATTACCTCTTCCAAAATCTATTACTCCTTCTAGAATAAAAGAGAATATAGAGTTGGATTTTGTATTAAGTAAAGAGGAAATGGAAAAAATAAAATTATTAAATAGAAATGAAAGACTTGGTTCTCATCCAGATGAGATGGAATATGGATTTGAAAATTTAAGATAACAAAATAACTTGGAGGATATAAAGAAAATGAAATACAACTTTGATGAAATAATTAATAGAGCTAATACAAATTCAAAAAAATGGAATCCAGATATATATAAGGCTACTTATAATGGACATAATGATTTATTACCACTTTGGGTAGCTGATATGGATTTTAGAGTAGCTCAACCTATCTTAGACTCTATGAGTAAAATTATTGAACATGGAGTTTTAGGATATACTGGTGTAGATGAAGAGTACTATCAAGCTATTATAAATTGGAATAAAAAAAGAAAAAATAGTCATATTGAAAAAGAGTGGGTAGTTTTTACTAATGGAGTAGTTCCAGCTATTAGTTTTATGGTACAAACTTTTACACAAAAAGGAGATAATATCTTAATACAAACTCCAGTATATCACCCTTTCAGAATGACAACTGAAAATAATGAGAGAAATATAGTTACTAATCCTCTTATTAATAATGAGGGAGTATATACTATAGATTTTGAAGATTTTGAAAGAAAAATAGTAGATAACAATGTAAAAATTTTCATTCTTTGTAATCCTCACAACCCAGTAGGAAGAGTATGGACAAAAGAAGAATTAATTAAGATGGGAGATATCTGTCTTAAACATAATGTTTTAATTATTTCAGATGAAATTCACTCTGACTTAATTTTCAAAGAACATAAACACTGTTCATTCCTTACATTAGATAAAAAATATTTTTCTAACCTAATTGTTTGTACAGCTCCTAGTAAGACATTTAACTTAGCAGGAGTACAAACTTCCCTTATAATTATTCCTGATGAAAATTTGAGAAAAGCTTATCAAAAAACTTTAGGAAATGTTAGAATAGAAACTCCTAATAGCTTTGGTATTGCTGCTATAAAATCTGGATATACTGAGGGAGAAGAGTGGTTAGATCAAGTTATTGAGTATCTTGATAATAATAGAGCTTTTATTGAAGAGTTTTTAAAGAAAAATCTTCCTGAAGCTAAATATGTAAAACCTGAGGGAACGTACTTAGCATGGATATATTTAGGAGATGTATTAAAAGATAGAGAGATTGAAAAATTCTTTGAAGAGGAAGCAAAAGTAGCTATTGATTATGGACCTTGGTTTGGAGAAGAGGGTAGAGGTTATATTAGACTTAACTTTGCTTGTCCTAAATCTATTCTTGAGGAAGCATTAAATAGAATAGTAAATTCTCTTAAATAACTAATATTTTTATTTACAAAGTAATTGACTCTTTCAAAAACATATAGTAAAATAGTATATATTAATTTTTTGAAGGAGGCTATATGAAAAAATTTGTTATTTTTTCTTTTTTACTTTGTAGTATGATGAGCTTAGCTAGTGAGTATAGAAATGGAACTTACAGAGGTACATTTGTAAGTGGACAAGAAACACAGGTAGAAGTTCAGTTTAATTTAAAAGATGATGTAGTTGATAAACCTAAATTTAGAACACTTTTTTATAAAGGAAAAGACTATTTAAAAACTGAAAATTTAAAAGAAGAAAAAGATAGATACCAAGCAGCTTTAGATTCTACTCAAGGCAAAAAAGTAGGAGATGCCTTAGAATCTCTTTACGCACCAGAAGATATTCCTAGAGCTGGAGCTTCTGTAAGAGCTACAAAAATAAGAGCTGCTATGCAAAATGCTATAAATAGTGGAGTATATAAACCAGAATAATTTCAGGTTATAAAAAGAATAACAATACTATATTTAATAAAAAACTTAAAGAATTGTGAAAATTACGAAAAAAAAATTAGATTAACTCAGCGAAGGTGGACGCTAAAAAACACAACTGTTTGAGCAAAGCGAGTTTTGTGTTTTTAGGCCACCAAGCCATAGTTAATCTTTTTTTTGTAGTCTGAAACAATTCTTAGTTTTTTATAAAAGAAAAGTTATTCTTAGTTTTACTCCTCTTTTCCAGCACACATTATATTTTCCACATCAAAAGCATGACAAGGAGTTACAGCATAAATTGTTCCACAGTGTGGACATTTATATTCAAATGTATCCATAGTTATCTCATTATTACACTCTTCACAAATAAATTGAGCTGGTATTGGCATCAACTGTTCATTAAATCCCATCATTCTTAATTTTTCTACTACTTGTTTCCCATTTTCAAATTTTCCAGAGCAACCATCGTGCATAATTTTATCCTCCTAAATTTTTATACAATAAATTAAGAGTTGCTTCATCTCTTCCACAACTCTTAATATTTTACACTATATTTTTTTTAATTTCAGTAACATATGTTACACTAATCTTTTTTTCTGCTAGCAATTATTTTTTGAGCTAGTACCTCTGGTACCTCTTCATATCTAGCAAATTCAAATGAAAATTCTCCTCTTCCTTGAGTCATTGCTCTCAAATCTAGAGCATATTTTAGTACCTCTACTTGTGGAACTTCTACATTTAATACATGCTCTCCATAGCTATTGTGTTCCATTCCCAAAATTTTTCCTCTACGTTTATTCATATCTCCCATTACATCTCCAAGATAAACTTCTGGGATAGTAATTTGCATAGATAAAACTGGCTCAAGTAATACAGGTTTAGCTTCTTCCATTCCTTTTCTAAAAGCTAGTATTGCTGCTTGTTTAAATGAAATCTCATTAGAGTCAACTGGGTGGTAAGAACCATCATAAAGTGTAGCTTTAAAATTAATTACTGGATATCCAGCTAAAGTTCCTTTTTCTTTTGCTTCTAAAAGTCCCTTTTCTACTGCTGGAATAAATGATTTTGGAACTACTCCACCATGAATATCATCTATAAATTCAAACTCTTTTTCACTATGTTCAAATTTTATAAATACATCTCCATATTGTCCAGCTCCTCCAGATTGTTTCTTATGTTTTCCTTGTACAGAAGCTTGTCCTTTTATTGTTTCTCTATATGAAACAATAGGGTCAGTTAATACAGCATGCACTCCAAATTTATTTTTAATCTTACAAATTATAATATATAGATGTTTTTCTCCTAATCCACCTATTAATAACTGTTTTGTTTCATGATTTCTATATACTTTAAATGTAGGATCTTCTTCCATCATTCTTTGTAAACAAGTACTTAATTTTTCATCATCAGCTTTTTCTGCTGGTTCTACACCAGAGTAGAAACATGGTGCTGGGAAATTAATTGCTGGATATTGTATAGGGTTATCCTTATCACAAAGAGTATCCCCTGTTTGAGTATATTGAAGTTTTGTAGTAGCACCTATATCTCCAGCAGCTATTTCTAAAGCTTCTTCTTGCTTATTTCCTCTTAAGAAGAAAATTTGAGATATTTTCTCTTTTTTATTTTTATTTATATTGAAAACTTCCATATCTTTTTTAAGAACACCAGAGTTTACTTTAAATAGAGTAATTTTTCCAATAAATGGGTCAACTAATGTTTTGAAAACTATAGCTGAGAATGGTTCCTCTCTATCTACTTTTCTAACTACCTCTTCTCCTTCTAAATTCTTACCAATTCTCTCTCCATTAAACATCTCATTAGGTAATGGCATATAGTCATTTATAATTTTAAATAGTGTATGTATTCCAATTCCTTGTACAGCAGAACCTACAATAACAGGAACTACATCTCCATTTACGACACCTTTATGAAGTCCTCTTTTTATCTCTTCAGTAGTGAATTCCTCTCCATTAAAATATTTTTCCATAAGCTCTTCATCAGTTTCTGCCACAGCTTCCATCAAAAGATTTCTTACTTCTGAAACATCCATAAAGTCTGATATAGGTCTATCTTCACACTCTACTCCATTAAATATTCTACTCTTCATCTCAATAACATTGACAAAACCTTTGAACTCTTCTTTTTCTCCTATTGGTATACAAAATGGAGCTATTTTTTTACCAAATTTTTCTTTTAATTCATAGAGTAATTTTTCATAGTTTATATATCCTTTATCCATCTTATTTAGATAGATTATTCTTGGTTGTTTTTTCTCTTCCAATATTCTCCAAGCTTTTTCAGCTCCAACCTCTACCCCTGATGTAGCATCTAATACAATAACTGAGCTTCCAGAAACTCTTACTGCTGATTCTACCTCTCCAACGAAGTCAAAATATCCTGGAGTATCTAAGAAATTATATTTTCCATCTCCATACTCTATAGGTATAACTGATGTATTGATAGAGAAAACTCTTCTTATTTCCTCTTTGTCATAGTCTGATACAGTATTCCCATCTTCTATTGTCCCCATCTTATCAATAGTTTTTGAAATATAAAGTAGAGCTTCCATCAAAGTAGTTTTTCCACTACCTCTATGTCCTAAAAGAGATATGTTTCTTATTTTTGCAATTTCATAGTTTTTCATAAGTATGCCCTCCTGTTAATATTGTAGTTTATTTCTGTATCCCTACTACTGTATATAGCTAATAAACTTCAATAAGTCAAGAGGAAAACTCAAATTAATTATATTTTATTAAGAAATATGGAGAAAGTAACTCATCTAGCAATGGTTCTATTCCTAAATAAGCTTTAAATCTTCTGTATTCACTATATTTTTTTTCTAAGCTATCTTTAGAAACTTTTTCTTTTATTGCTTTTATTAAAATATTTTTAGGAGTATGCTCCATATCTATAAACTCCATAACTTGAGTTTTGAATCCACATAACTCTAGACATTGTGCTCTAAATGCATCAGTTGCCAATGAAGTAAATCTTTCAAATAGTATTCCATGTTTTCCTAATGGTAGCTCTGTTTGGAAAAATTCAGAACCTTTATTCTTACTCATCTTTTCATTAAATTCATGTTGGCAACATTTTGTAACTTATCAAAATCTTTAATGTTTCCTGTTAAAAACTCAAGATTTTCACAGTTTAACTCTTGAGCTATTTTATTACATTTTTCCATAACGTCTTTTTTTAAGTCCAATCCAATTATCTCATAAGTAAACTCTCTTATATTATTTAAATAATAGTGAAGGGCAAAAGTGAGATAAGATTTTCCACAACCAAAATCTACAACTTTAATATGATTATTTATAAGTTTTTTATTTTGCATCTCTCTTATAGTATCATCTATAAACTCAAGATATTTATTAATCTGTCTAAACTTATCATAGGAATTTTTAAAAACTTTTCCATCTTCTCCCATAACTCCAAGCTTAATTAAAAATGGAACAGGAACTCCCTCATCTATAATATATTTTTTCTTCTTATTATGCTCTAAAGATTCTACTGCTCTACTGTTTTTTATCTCCTTTATAGTGTATTCATTCTTACCTTTCAAAATTTGATAATCTATTCCTTGAGTAATAAGTAAAATTTGTTTGAAACTATCTAATATCTCTGAAAATTTTGAAGTAAAATCACATAGACAAATATTATCATGATAAGCTTTCTTATCTATAAAATATTCTAATTGTATAAAAATCTCATTTTTTATTTTTACAGGTTTTAAATTCCCCTTAGTAATTCCATTTTTTTTATTTATAGGATTAGAAACACTTCCCTTTATAAAAATATTTTTTTCCACAATATCTTTAAAAAGATTTTCAATGTATTCTTTGTTAACCTTCATAAATTTTTCACCTCTACTATTTTTCTAAATATATCTTAGCATAGAGGATAGAGCTTGTCTATTATTTTAAATATTTCTTGACAAAAAAAATCAAATATGTTAAATTTTATATATAGGGTATAGGGGTATATAGTATAACAAAATATTTTATGAAAGGATAGATTAAAATGAAAAAAGTAGAGTATGAAGTAAAAAATTTAGATTGTGCTGGTTGTGCTGGTAAAATTCAACATAAAGCTGGAACTATGGCCGGTGTTTTAAATGCTAACCTAGATTTATATAAAAAAAGATTTACCCTTGAAACTGATGAAAATTATGAAGAGGAGCTTTTTTTACATGAGATTAATTTCTTTGCTGATTCTATAGAACCAGGCACACAGATTTTAAAAATGGAAGAGTATGATGAAGAGAAAGAGATAAAAAGAAAACTTCAAGAGAGAGAAGAGGAGGAAAGAAGAGAGAAAAGAGAAAAAGTTACAATAATAATAGGAACTATTCTTTTTATCGTAGCTATTATCTCTGGTAATATCTCTCTACAAATTAGATTGATACTCTCTATAATAGCTTATATCATCTTAGGTTGGGATGTAGTATTAAAATCTTTTAAAAATATTACTAAAGGTAACTTTATGGATGAAAATTTCTTAATGACAATAGCTACTTTTGGAGCTTTTTATCTCAATGAAAGTACAGAAGCCGTAGGAGTAATGTTATTTTATAAAATAGGAGAGTACTTCCAAGATAAAGCTGTATCTAATTCAAGAAAATCTATTGAAAAACTTTTAGATATCAGACCTGATTATGCAAATATAAAAGGAGAAAATGGAGAGCTTCTTACAATATCACCTAAAAAATTAAAAAAAGGAGATATAATTGTAGTTAAGGCTGGAGAAAAAATCCCAGTGGATGGAATTGTAGTTAAAGGAGAATCCACTCTTAATACATCAGCTCTTACTGGAGAATCTCTTCCTTTGGAAGTAAATATAAACAGCGAAGTTTTAAGTGGAAGTATCAATGGAAATGGAATTTTAGAAGTAAAAGTAACAAAGCTTTTCTCTGATTCTACAATTAATAAGATAATAGAGATGGTAGAAAATGCTAGCAATAAAAAAGCTGAATCAGAAAAATTTATTACAAAATTTGCTAGATATTATACACCTATTGTGGTAATCTCAGCTGTTGTTGTTGGAATTTTATTCCCACTTGTATTTGGAAACTTTAATCTTTGGTTTGGTAGAGCACTTATATTCTTAGTTATCTCTTGTCCTTGTGCTCTTGTTATCTCTGTTCCACTTACTTTCTTTAGTAGTATTGGAATGGCATCTAAACAAGGAATATTAATAAAAGGTGGAAACTATTTAGAAACTCTTACTAATATTGGAGCAGTGGTATTTGATAAAACTGGTACATTGACAAAGGGAAAATTTAAAATTGACTCAATCGAGGCTATAAATTGTGATGAAAAAGAGCTTCTAAAAACTGCTCAAATAGGAGAGCTTTATTCTAACCACCCTATTGGAAAAGCTATTCTTTCACAACTTAGTGAAGAGATAGATGAGAATTATATTGAAGGATACAAGGAACTAAGTGGATTTGGAGTAGTAGCTTACTATGAAGGAAAAGAGATTTTAGTAGGAAACTATAAACTTATGGAAGAATACAGTATAACTGCCCAAGAGAAAGAGTATGCTGGAACTGTAATATATACAGCTCAAGATGGAGAATTTTTAGGATATATCTATATCTCAGATGAGATAAAAGAGGATTCATTCTCAACTATTGAGAATCTAAAAAATCTTGGAGTAGATAGCTATATGCTAACTGGAGATAGTAAAACTATTGGAGAGATGGTTGGAAACAAATTGGGTATCCCTTTAAAAAATATCTTTACTCATCTACTTCCTCAAAATAAAGTAGAGAAACTTCAAGAGATAATGAATACTTCTAATAAAAAAGTAGTATTTGTTGGAGATGGTATAAATGATGCCCCTGTTTTATCCTTAGCTGATATTGGTATTGCTATGGGAGGAGCTGGAAGTGATATAGCAGTAGAATCCTCTGACGTGGTAATTATGAAAGATGAGCCTTCAAAGATTGTGGAACTTTTAAAAATTGCTAAACTTAATAAAAAAGTAGTTATTCAAAATATAGTTTTTGCCCTTGGTATAAAAATCCTTGTTATGATTTTGGGAGTATTTGGAATAGCTAATATGTGGATGGCAATATTCTCAGATGTAGGAGTATCTCTTTTAGCTGTAATCAATGCCTCTTGGGGGATAAAAAGAGGATATAATTAATTTAATAATTGTTCAACATTTTTTACTTAAAAAATCTGAAAATTATTTTATATTTTAATAAGTAAAAATAACTCTATAATTATTTTTTTTCAAAGAATAAAGAGCAAGTAGCTTTAGTTTAATTTTGCTATCTTGCTCTTTTATTTTTCCAACTCTTTTTAACTCTTAGAGCTTTTTATTTTCTATAATTTATACTCTTCTTCAAATTTTTTTTAATTAATTTATACTTTATTTTTAATAAAGTCCATTATGTAACATCATATCCTTACCTATCTCTCTTTCAAGAAGCAAAGTAATCTCCACTTTATCATTAACATTTAACATCTTTCTTACATCATCTGCTATTGTTTTTGCAATTTCATCATATGAAGTTTTATCAAATTTTCCCCAACCTCCATCTCCTGAAAAGGCTTCTACTTCCATATTTACATAAATATGATTATTAAAAACTCCCATATCTATATCATCAATTTTTAATGAATTTTTCTTGCTGTCTGTTAAAGTAGTATATTTTAGTTCTAATCTATCCTCTACATAATCATACTTTTCACCTGCTACTGCCATAATTGATAGTGTTAAAAATAATCCCATTATTAGTTTTTTCATAATTAATACCTCCACTGTTTATCTTATTTAAAAGTTTTCTCTTATCTTTATGCTTTTATTATACAGATAAATTATTAAAGAAAGATTAAAATTAAAATTTTTTTATAATTTTTTAAAATACAGGGTAAATGAAGTTCCTTTTCCTAATTCGCTCTCTACTTCTACATATCCCTCATGTTTTTCTACTATTAATTTTACCATAGAAAGCCCCAGTCCCATACTCTTTGTAGTACGTGATTCCTCTACTTGGTAAAATCTATTCCATATCTTTTGGAGATTTTCTTCTGCTATTCCTATACCGTCATCTTTTACTTTAATAGCAAAATATTCACTCTTTTCAAAACTCTCTATCTCTATTTTCCCATTTTCTTTTCCATAGTTTATAGCATTTTGAATAATATTTTGAATAGCCCTTATAAACATAATTTTATCCACAATATATTCATAATTTTTTAAGTTATTTTCATAAGTTATAGTTATATTTTTCTTTTCAGCCTCTATACTATTATCATTTTTCAATTCCTCAATAGTTTTTACAATATTTACGTTTTCTAATTTTAATTTTAAATTTCCTCTATCTGCTCTACTGAAAAATAGAAGTTGATTAATAAGTCCAGATATCTTTTCAGCTTGTCTATTTATAATCTCCATAGACTCTCTTGCCTCTTCCATATCCTCCCCATGTTTTAATATATACTCGCTCTCTGCTAAAATGACTGTAACTGGAGTACGTAGTTCATGAGAGGCATCTGAAGTAAACTGTTTCTCTTTTTGAAAACTTTTATCTAATCTCTCTAACATCTCATCTATCGTATTAGCTAATTTTGTAATCTCATCTCTTCCTTTAGGTAACCCTATTCTTAAAGATAACTCATTACTTTCTGTTATATTTTGAGCTGTTTCTTGAATTTTTTTCACTGGAAGGAAAGCTTTTTTTGTTATAAAATATCCAATTACTGTGGATAAAATAACAAGTATTGGTAAAATTAAAAAAGCTCCTGTAACTATTGTCTGAGTAAGTTGATTAATCTGTATATCTGAAAATACTCCACGTATCCAAATTTTTTCGCCACCTTCGGTTATTATTTTTTTATCATATATATAAAAACCTCTATCTTTTTCCTTTATCTCCTGTACTTGTCCTAGTTTAAATGGATACTCAATTGGAAAATTAAATGGCAAACTTCCAGTTAAATATTCTCCATTTTCATTATATAGGAGAATATATACTCCATCATCAAAATTATCAAAATCATCTCCCTCTTCTATATCTTCTATTACATCCTCTACTACCTCTACAAGTTGACTTTTTTGATTAGTAAGCAGTGTCATATCTGTAAACTCCACAAGAATCCCCAATATTCCCCCTACTAATACAACCATAAAAAAAGTGTACCATAGAGTTAGCTTTGTTTTAATATTTAAAAAACTCATAGATTACTCTCCTTATCCTTTAAAACATAACCTACACCTCTTATAGTATGTATAAGTTTTGGTTCAAAATCTTTATCCATCTTGATACGAAGATAACGAATATATACATCTATCATATTAGAAGCTCCTTGATAATCATAATTCCAAATATGCTCTTCTAATTTTTCTCTACTCAATACCACTCCTTGATTTTGCATCATATACTCAAGTATTGCAAACTCCTTAGCTGATAAATCTATCTCCTTACCTCCACGTTTTACTATTCTAGTAGCACAATCCATAACTAAATCTGCTACTCTCAACTCATTACTTACAGAGCCGTGATTTCTTCTAATTAAAACTCTTATTCTTGCCATCAACTCATCAAAATGAAAAGGTTTTACTATATAGTCATCTGCTCCTAAATCTAACCCCTTTACCCTATCTTCAATAGCATCCTTAGCTGTTAAAAAAAGTACAGGGGTAGAGTTTTTCTCTCTTCTCATCTTTTCTAGTACCTCATATCCATTTAGTTTTGGCATCATTATATCCATTAAAATAATATCATAGGTAGCTCCATCTATATAAAGAAGAGCCTCTTCTCCATCATAGCAAGCATCTACACTGTACCCTTCTACTTTCAATTTTTTACAAATTACTCTATTCAAATCTCTCTCATCTTCTACTACTAATACTCTCATACCCCTCACCTCATAAAGATTTTTTATATTATACCACTTATTTATTAAAATTAAATTAAAAAAGAGGAACTATAACAGTCCTCTCAATTTAAAATATGGCAACTCATTGTAATACTCTACCTCTGCCTCCACTTTGTATACCTCTCTTACTAACTCCCTTGTCAATACCTCGCTAGTGTCTCCTTCAATATATTTTTTTCCATCTTTTAATACTAAAACCCTATCACTATATTGAGAAGCTTGATTTAAATCGTGAAGTACCATTACAATAGTTATTCCCAATTTTTTATTTAATTCCTTTATCAACTCCATAATTTCAAACTGATGACATATATCTAAATATGTAGTTGGTTCATCTAATAATAGAACTGAAGTCTTTTGAGCTAATACCATAGCAATCCAAACCTTTTGTCGCTCTCCTCCTGACAAACTCATCACTTTCCTTTTAGAAAATTTTTCTATCTTACAAATCTCCATAGCCCAACTAACTATTTTCTCATCATCTTCATTTAATAACTCATACCATTTTTTATGAGGAGTTCTTCCATATCTTATAAATTCTTCAACAGTTATATCCTCAGGAATCTCATTATTTTGTGAAACAAATGCCAATCTCTTAGCAAACTCTTTACTATTTATATTATGAATTATCTCATTTTCCAAAGAGATAGTTCCATTTTTATAGGGAATTACCCGAGATATTCCTTTGAGAAGTGTAGATTTTCCACAACCATTTGTTCCTAATATTGTAAGAATCTCTCCCCTTTTTATCTCAATATCTAAATCCTTAATAACAATATTTTTTTCGTAAGCTATCTCTATATTTTTTCCACTAATCATATTAATCTCCTGTCTTTCTAAGTAGATATAGGAAGAATGGTACCCCTATTACAGCCATAACTATTCCAGCTGGTATCTCAATAGGAGAGAAGAGAGTACGTGAAATTGTATCAGCTAATACCAAAACAATAGCTCCTAAGATAGCAGAAAATGGTAATAGATACATATGATCAGAGCCAATTATCATTCTTGCCATATGTGGTACAACGAGCCCCACAAATCCAATCAGCCCTACATTTGCCACAGATATTCCTGTGAGAAAACAAGCAAAGATACAGAGCTTCAATCTTTTTCTTGGAATATTTAATCCCAAGTTTATAGCAAAATTATCTCCCAATTGTAAAATATTAGCATCTCTCACTAAAGTCATAGAGCCAATTATTCCAAATACAGTATAGGGAAGTATCCCATATACGTGTGTCCAATTTTTCCCATTTAAACTTCCATTCAACCAAGAGAGAACTCCCTGTATCTCATCACTAAAAAGAATAAACATCAATCCTGTTACACTTCCAAGAAAAGCATTTACAGCTACTCCAGATAAGATTACTCTCAAAGGTTTTAATCCTTTTTTCCAAGCAAGAAGAAATACAAGTCCACAAGCTAAGGCTCCCCCTAAAAAAGCTGTTAAATTCATAAAAAGTATGGCACTGGGATAAATTATCATAACGATAAGAGCTGAAACACTAGCTCCTGCTGATACTCCTGTCAGTCCTGGGTCAGCAAGGGGATTTTTCATCACAGCTTGAAGAAGAACTCCAGCTAGAGCAAGATTTCCTCCCACCATAAGTGCTATTAAAATTCTAGGAATACGTATATCCCAGAGAATAGATTTAAGTATTTCATTTTCATAATTTTTTACAAATAGTACCTTAACAATCTCTACAAAAGAAAAATTTACGCTACCAAACCTAATGGAGAAAATTGTAATAAAAATTAAAGCCACTACTGAAAAAAATATTAGTGAAATTTTTTTAGTTTTCATAGACATATCTATATAACTCCTCTAAAGCATCAATAGAATTTACTCCTGCACTCATTCTAAAAAGTGTTGGATCTATTATATGGATAGCCTGATTTTTATAAGCAGTTGTTAATTGCCAAATAGAGTTTGTTTTAAAACTCTCCTTAAAAACCTCTCCATTTTTAGTCTTACTATTAGGCATAATCAGAATTACGTCTGGATTTAATAAAACTAATTGTTCTAAACTAAAAGGTACAGATTTTTTTTCAGTAGCTTTTTTATCTAAAGATGTAACTACATTTTCACACCCTATCTTTTCTATTAACTCCTCTAAAAAATGCTCTTTTCCTGTCATAAAGAAGCTCTCTCCATTTCCATATATGATAGCTATCTTTTTCCCTTTTCTATTTTCTACCTTCTCCTGTAAAATTTTTTCTCTTCTCTCCCACTCTTTTAAAATCTCTTGTGCTTTCTCCTCTCTATCAAAAGCTTTTCCTAAAATCTCCACTGCCTCTTTAGATTCTCCATAAGTTTCCACATCTATATAAAAACTTGGAATATTTAGCATATCATACTTTGGTTTTATAGTTGGTTTAGAAAAAAGAGTTGCTACTACTAAATCAGTTCCTAGTGCTTTTACCTTTTCTAAATCTGGTATTCCAGCTTTTCCTATCCTCTCTACGTCTTTGTATCTCTCTGGTATTTTTGTAGAGGAGTTTGGAACACCAACTAAGTCTATATCCAATGCATCAAAAAATCTTGAAAGAATAGCTGAATCAGTTATAATTTTTTTAGGAGTGTAATCTAATCTTAACTCTTCATCTCCCTGTCTGATATAAAATCCCTCTCCTAAAATCTCTAGAGTTAAAAATATGAATAAAAATAAAATATTAAATCTTTTCATTATGAACTCCTTTTAAACTTAATATCTAAATTTTATTATGTTATCCACTCTTTGTCAATTGAAAATAATATTCCTTTTTTTTATTATAATTTGATAAAAGATATTCTTTTTATATAATCATATTTTTTCACTGTCAAAGGATTGACTTTTTAAAATAAAGATAGTATATTGATATTAGATGAAATATATGTTAGAGGTTCTCTTTTGAGATTAATTGGGAAGAGAGGTTTTATTCCTCCACGGTCCCGCCACTGTGTTGCTGATGAAAGGTAGTTATGCCACTGACTCTGTTGGGAAGGTTACTGAGTAAATTGAAGCTAAGTCAGGAGACCAGCCTTGATACATTATTTTAAAATATCTTGCGAGGACAAGGATATTTACTCTATTGGAGTCTATATCTGTCCCCTAGAATATGGGGATTTTTTATTTCCCTAAAATAAAATTAGGAGGACTTTTATGAGAACAATTACAAAACTATTTCTAAGCTCAATGCTTTTAGTCAATGGGACTATGGCACTAGCTCATTCAGATGGAGGATTTGTGGACAAAGATTTTTTTAAAGGAATGAAGAAAGATGATAAGGCAGCTATCTTGATGGTACATTTTGGTACTACTTTTGACGACACTAGAGCTTTAACTATTGACAGAATCAATGAAAAAGTAAAAAAAGAATTTAAAAATGTAGATGTAAAAGAAGCTTATACTTCTAGAATTATTATGAGAAGATTGAAAGAGAGAGGAATTGTAAAATTAAATCCTCAAGAGGTGCTTGATGAATTAAAAGCACAAGGCTATACTCATGTATTAGTTCAAGGTACAAATATAATGAATGGAGTAGAGAGTGAAAACTTAAAAAATGAGGTAGCTTCTTATGAAGATTCATTTAAGGATATAAGATTAGGTGCTCCTCTTCTTACAGAGGCTCATGACTATGAGAAAGTAGCTAAAGCTATTGCTGAAAAAATTGGTCCACTAAAAGAAAATCAAGGAGTTGTTTTAGTAGGACATGGTACTCATCACTTTGGTGGTTCAGCTTATGCTATGATGGATTATGTTTTCTCTGCTGAAGGTTATGAAAATTATGCTGTAGGAACAGTTGAAGGATATCCAGAATTTGACAATGTAGTAAAAAAATTAAAAGATAGAGGAGTAAAAGATGTAATTCTTATGCCATTTATGTTTGTAGCTGGAGACCATGCTCAAAATGATATAGCTGGAGATTGGAATGAAAATCTACAAAAAGCTGGATTTACAGTATCAAAAGTTATTTTAATGGGACTAGGTCAAAATGAAGCTATACAAAATATCTATGTGGACCATATTAAATTTATAACTCATCACAAACCAGAAGATATAGCTTCTAAAAAAGTACAATACTCTAAAGAAAAAGATTAATAATTTTATTTAAAAAACATATGTTTTTCTTCCAAAAAAACCTGAAAAGTAAACTTTTTGGGTTTTTTGTTTTATTTTTTGAAGTTTTTATCTCCTCTAACCCTCTTTATTTCAAGTCTTAAACCGCCTCTAAAAACACTATTTAAAGCCGTTAAAATTGATATAAAAATAGAGATATATTTCCCTTAAAAAGAAAAAAGAATGGCTTATACATAGTTTTATAAGCTCATCCTTTTCCACATTTTTCCTATTTTTTTATAAATTCCATTCCATCTATACAGTTCTTATATAAAAACTCTTTTATCTCCTAAGTTTTTTATACTACTTAATTATATTGTACCATTTTTTAGAAAAATTTTATATTTTATAAAACTTATTTCACAGTTCTTACTATACGAAAACCTACTTTCGAAGAATGCCAAAAAGAATAAGAATTCTTAGTTTGTTCACTCCCTTTTTCTAATTTAATTTCATCTTTCTCAGATTTGTAATTTCCACTTTTAAATATAAAACATTTTTCTTTTTCCCTTCTCTCATCCAAGTAAGTATCAAGACACATTTCTTCTACATTTCCTGAACAATCATAAAGCCCTAGTTCATTAGGTTTTTTATTACCAACTTCATGAATAGTCCCTTCAGAATTCTCTTTATACCAAGCTACTTCATCTATATTATTACTTCCTGCATATTCAGTATCAAATGTTCCATCTTGAATAGCTATCTCTCCACCTCTAGCAAACCATTCCCATTCTAATTGAGTTGGTAATCTAAATCCCTCTGTTTTCCCAAAATCAGCTATTTCAAATGGAAGTATTTCTCCATCTAATTGCTTAATTCTTATTTCTTTCATATAATAAGTATGATGTATATTTTTTATTGTACCAACACTTTCTATATGTTCAAAATCTTCTCTCATATAACAATTATAAATATTACCTACATTTATTTTCCCATATCCTTTTAAAATTTTAATCAAAAGAAATAAAATTATTTCTCCATCAAATTTATTTATATAATCAGCAACTATTTCAGCTATATCTGATGAATAATCTCCATATATACTTTTCTTTAAAATACCTTTTAAAATTTTATTTAATACTTTATTATTTATTTTTTTGGATATTAAATCAATAAAGTAATGAGTCTCTTCTAATTCTTCTATTTCATCCCAACATTCAAATTTATCTATTATAGAATTAATATCATTTTCATCTAATCTATTTAACCATTCATCGATTATAGCTAGGTATGTTCTATAATCTAAAATATTTTCTAAATTAAAGTTTCCTAATTCCAATATATCTTCAAAATCTAATCCTCCAATTTTAGAATTTTCATTATCCTCTTCAAATAATTTCATATATATCTTATTTTCTTTAAACTTTTCTTTAAATAATTCTTCTCCAAATATATATATTGGTTCAAATCCATATTTTTCACTAAGTCTATTACAATAATCTAAAATTTCCCACCAGTATAAATTTGTAATAGGAAGCCTCTCTCCTTTTATTTCACTTCTATTAAATTTCATTATTTCTTCCCACATTTCCTGGGTTGTTTGATACTTACATACCTCTAAATCATTTACCTTTCTTTCTTCATAAAAGAATGATGGCTCATATTCCCCCCCTTGAACAAATACCATATCCTTATTTATAGGAGTTACTTTACTAGTTTTTATTTTTTTTCCTTCTTTTACTCTAATTGGAAGCTTTTCAGAAGCTGATTTGATTCTAAATTTATTAAACCCCTTTTTTAGCATATTTATTTTTTCTTTTAAGATTACTGTTAAAGAATCAATCTCTCTTATACTATTGAGTAAATCTTCAGTATCTATCTCCTTAATTTCATTTATAAAAGCTCTTTCTATTGCTAATTTAACTATTTCTTCTATATCTGCTCCACAATATCCCTCCGTAGCTTTAGCTAATTTTTTTATATCAATATCTTTTATATTTTTTCCTCTTTTCTCCAAATGAATTTCAAAAATTCTTTCTCTCTCTTCTTCATTAGGAAAATCTACAAAGAATACCTCATCAAATCTTCCCTTTCTCAAAAATTCTGGTGGAAAAGATGATATATCATTAGCAGTAGCCACTACAAATACTGTATTTTCTTTTTCTTGTAACCAAGTTAAGAATTGTCCAAATAATCTTTTAGTTATATCACTTGCTCCTCCACTTTGGTCTATTCCAGAAAAAGCTTTCTCTATCTCATCTATCCATAGTATACAAGGACTTATTGATTCAGCTGTTTTTAATGCTATTCTCATATTATGTTCAGATTCCCCTACATATTTTCCCAATAATCTACCTATGTCCATTCTTAATAGTGGAGCATTAAACAATCTAGCACTTGCCTTAGCTGCTAAACTTTTTCCACAACCTGGCATCCCCACTAGTAATACTCCCTTTGGAACATCTACTCCATAGGTTATTGCTTCATCTAATTTTCTAAAAACTTTAGCCTTACTCTCTAACCACTCTTTTAATCCTTCTAATCCTCCTATATCTGTAATTTTTTCTTTAAAATCTATCAACTCTAATATAGCTGATTTTTTTATTATCTGTCCTTTTTCTTTAATAATAATATTTCTATCTGATATGGATATTGTATTTTTATTTTCTATCATCATATTAAGGATATGGTCTATCTCTAATTTTGTTAATCCTTTTAATGAAATTGCTAACTCTCCAATATCTTCTTTAGTTACTTTTATACTATTTTTATTTCCAAATTCTAATATATATTTCTCTATTTCTTCTTGATTCATATTTTCAATTTCTAAAATACTTACAAACTCCTCTAACTCTTTTGGAATATCAATAGACTTTCCAACTACTAATATAGTAAAGTTAAAGTTTGAGTTGTTATATCTTAACTCAGCTATCTTGGCTAAATAAGCTATAACCTCTGGATTTTCTAATTGGGATTTTGTATTTTTTATTAATAGAAATACATTTGTATCAAATCCATCAGCAAATATACTATCTATAAATTGATAAAGATTTCTTCCCTCTTCACTTATCTCCTTAGTGAAAAAATCTACTGCTCCTAAAGCTCTAAACTCATATATTTCTTTATTTTCAATATTTTTAATTGACTCTTTTAATAAATCATCAATTTCTTTATAATCATTTGTATTGCACCAGATTATTGGTCTTTTCGCCCTAATATATTTTATAAGATTATTATCCATAATTACATCACTCTCAATGATTTTTATTTTATTGTTCTTACTATACGGAAACCTATATTAGTAGTATCTTCATCTCTTTCACAATATTCACGATAATACAACGTTCTATTTTCTTTATCTCTATTTGATATTCTAAGCCCTATAAAACCCCAAGATTTTATATTTAAAGAAGCATAAGTCCCTCCTCTAACAATATGTAAATCATTACTTTCTTCAAAATAATAATTTTTTTCTTTATTTAAAAACAAGCTATCTTCTTCAATATAACTATCATAACACCATTCATTAATATTTCCAGATAAATCATAAATATTTAATTCATTTGGTTTTAATAACCCCACATTATGAATAGTATTTCCAGAATTCCCGTTAAACTTTCTTGTATTATTTTCTGTAAAATCTCCTAGCCAAGCGACTTTCTTAAAATCATTATCTCCTGCATATTTTGTCTCAAAGGTTCCATCTTGAATAGCTATCTCTCCACCTCTAGCAACCCATTCCCATTCTAACTCTGTTGGTAATCTAAATCCTTCTGTTTTTCTAAAATCTGCTAAATCTGGATAAACTATTTCTCCATCTAAATGCCTAATTTTTAAACTTTCATTTCCTTCTGCATCTTCTTCGATAATATAAACTGGTTGTAAATCATATTTTTCACTAAGTTTGTTACAATATTCCAAAGCTTCCCACCAAGATACATTTGTTACAGGTAACCTACTTCCCTTTGTTTCACTATTATTATAATCCATTACTTCTTCCCACATATCTTGAGTAGTTTGATACTTACATACCTCTAGATTTCCTACCTCTCTCTCCTCGTTAAAGAATGATGGAGTATATTTTCCTCCTTGTACAAATACCATATCCTTATTAATTGGAAGCTCCTTACTAAATTTTATCTTCTTTCTCTCTCTTACTCTAATTGGTAATTTTTTAGAAGCTGATTTAATTTTAAATTTTTCAAATCCTTTTTTTAACTCTTCTATTTCTTCTTTTAATATTACTGTTAGTGAATCTATTTCTTTTATACTATCTAATAAGTCTTGAGTATCTATCTCTTCTATTTCATTTACAAAGGCTCTTTCTAATGTAAGTTTTACTATCTCTTCTATATCAGCTCCACAATATCCCTCTGTAGATTTAGCTAATTTTTCTATATCTATCTCCTCTGTATTTTTTCCTCTTTTCTCCAAATGAATTTCAAAAATTCTTTCTCTCTCCTCTTCATTAGGAAAATCTACAAAGAATACCTCATCAAATCTTCCCTTTCTTAAAAACTCTGGTGGGAAAGATGAGATATCATTAGCAGTAGCCACTACAAATACAGTATTTTCTTTCTCTTGTAGCCAAGTCAAAAAATGTCCAAATAATCTTTTAGTTATATCACTTGCTCCGCCATTTTGGTCTATTCCAGCGAAAGCTTTCTCTATCTCATCTATCCATAGTATACTAGGACTTATTGATTCAGCTGTTTTTAATGCTATTCTCATATTATGTTCAGATTCCCCTACATATTTTCCAAGTAATCTTCCAATATCAAGTCTTAATAATGGAGTATTAAATAATCTAGCACTTGCTTTAGCAGCTAAACTCTTTCCACAACCAGGCATACCTACAAGTAGCACTCCCTTAGGAACATCTACCCCATAAGCTCTAGCTTCATCAAGTTTTCTAAAGATTTTAGCCTTACTCTCTAACCACTCTTTTAATCCTTCAAGTCCCCCTATATCTGTAATCTTCTCTTTAAAATCTATTAACTCTAATATAGCTGATTTTTTTATTATCTGTCCTTTTTCTTTAATGATAATATTTCTATCTGATATAGATATATTTTTCTTATTCTCTATCATCATATTAAGGACATGGTCTATTTCTAATTTGGTCAATCCCTTTAATGAAATTGCTAACTCTCCAATATCTTCTTTAGCTATTTTTACATTATTTTTATTTCCAAATTCTAGTATATATTTTTCTATCTCTTCTTGGTTCATATTTTCAATTTCTAGTATACTTACAAATTTTTCTAATTCTTTTGGAATATGATTAGATTCTCCTATTACTAATGTTGTAAAATTATAATTAGAATTACTATATCTTAATTCAGCTATCTTTTTTAGATAAGCTATTACTTCAGATTTTTCTAATTGTTCTTTGCTATCTTTAATCAATAAAAATATATTTGAATCAAATCCTTCAATAAATATGGAATCTATAAATTGATAAAGATTTCTTCCCTCTTCACTTATCTCTTTAGTAAAAAAATCTACTGCTCCTAAAGCTCTAAATTCATAAATCTCTTTATTCTCAATACCCTTTATTGATTCTTTTAATAAATCATCAACCTCCTTATAATCACTTGTATTACACCATACTATTGGTCTTCTTGCTCTAATATATTTTTCTAAATTACTTTTCATTTTATCCTCCTATTTTATTTTCTATAATTTTTATCCTTACCAATCAAAAAAACTAGCTATTCCTGAAGCAATACTTTTTACTGTACTTAAAGCTCCACTAACTATATTTTTAGCCCCATTCCAAACTCCACTAGCTACACTTTTTACTACACTTACACCAGCTTTAACCATACTACAAGTTCCATTTGCAATAGCTGAACCTACTACAGTAGCTCCCTTAGCAATATTACGAGCTACAGTTGTACCTGCAAAATATCCAATTGTTCCAGCTACTGCAGCAATTACTGGTGTCAGTACTATTCCTACACTTGCTAATATACTTCCAACTATTACTTTACTAGCTAAGCTTCCTTTTATCCCCCCATATACACTAGCTAATATTGTTCCAGCTTCTTTCATTCCATCTTTTAAACTCATATCTCCACTACCAACAGAAGCCATTACTCCCACTAGAGATATAGCTGAAAAAGCGATTGTTCCTATCACACTATTATGTTTTAATATTTTAGCTGCTACTCCTGTAATTATTTTTTTCTCTACAGCTGTTTTTAAACCGCCAGCAATAGCAGTAGAAATTCCTACACTTCCACCTACTTTTAGTCCGTCTATTATTACATCTTCAGCTTTTACTTCTTCTCCTTGAATAATCTTTGTTCCAGCTGATATTAACATTCCTGTTCCCATTCCCATTGTAGCTGATACCATAGTTTGCTTAGCTAATTGTTTTGATAATATTTTTATATCTACATTTTTTTCAAAAGATTGTTTTGCAGCTTCTATATCTCCTTTTTGAACTTCATTTTGAATAGCTTTAGCTTCTTCTTTTGACATAGGTTTACTTGCTACTCCATTATATTCTACAGTAGTATTTCCAATTTCCTCTTGCCCTTTTCCATAAAGTTTTCTTTGAAATCTATAATTTCCTCTCCTGTATAGTTCTTCAGCATTTTTACTAAGCTTAGCTTGATATCTCCTAACTACTTTTTCAACATCTCCTTTTTTTACTTTTACTACTAAATCCACAGAGTTTTTTCCATAACCTATTCCCTCTTTAGGAACAAGAGCTTCTGCTCTTACATTAGTAACATCTTTTGTAGCTGCGTCTATATTAAAAGTATTTTCGTGAAATTGTTCAAAGATAAAACCATCTAGTTGAGGATTTTGATTAATATTTCCAGCCTTTGTCATTAATGAATTTGCCATTTTTTCATTTCCTTTAGCTATTACCTCATTAATATTATCAAAATATCTAGTCATTTTATTAAAAGCCATTATTTTAGGAGCAATTTCAACTCCACTTGCTATTTTATACATATTAGATACATTTTCTTTTTCTAGCATATTTATACTTGCTTTTAACTCTTCTTTTACTTCTAGAGCTGAATTTCCAACAGTTGTTTCTCTAATATCTTTAGCTAAAGTATCACTAGGTGTAATTCCTAATTCTCTTTTTCCTTTTACAATCTCATACTTTTTCTTTCCAAGCTCAACTCCAGTAATTAATTCTTTAACATCTTTTTCTAAAACTTCCATACTTTTTTCTGGAAATTCTTCTTTAAGTCTTTTTAATAACCAACTATGTAAATCAATTTTTTCATTTTCTCTTTTTTCTTTAATATACTCTCTTATAAATCTTCTTAAAATTTCTATCAACTTAGGGCTATCTACTGAAATTTTTTCATTTTCTTTATTATCTTCTACAATTTCAGCTTCTATAATATCTTTTTCATCCCCCTTAAATTCTGTTCTTTCTATTATCAATTGATAACCATTTTCTTCACAAATAATTTCTTCCCATTTATTACTCATTTTCTTTACCATACCTTTCTAAAGATTTTTTTAACTCTTTTTTAAACCATTCTCTTAATCTTAATGGTTCTAATATTTCTATATGAGATAAAAATTGTGGAAAATATATTTTTGCTAATCTATTAGCACACTCTAATGTCCAAATATCTCCTTCTTTTTTTAAAACTTTAGGACGATTAACAATTACTCTTTCAAAAAGTTTTTTTCCTTCCTCATCAATTTTTATAATTACCTTTTTTTCAAAGGAAAGAAAGGGATCAAAATTTCTTTCAATATTTTTTATATACTCCTTATCTTTAAAATCTATTTCATTTTTAGATAAAGATATATTTTCTATATTAGCTATCCTATAATTTCTGTAATCACAATTTTTCTCACAATAAGTAAATAAATAAGCTCTATCTTCTCCAGAAGCTACTTTTATAAAGTACGGGTTGACTGTTCTAACCTCATTACTATACTTTATATTTAATTTTCTTTTCTCCTTTATAGCTTGATTTATCTTTTCAAATACCTCTGAAAAAAGTATTTCTTCTCTTACATATCTTGGATTATTAATATATTTAAGAAAGAGATTTCTAAAAAACTCAGCTTCATTTTCTACACCATGTTCTTTCAAAACAGTATAATAAAGTTCACTATTTAATTTATTTAAATTAAATTGAATAACTTCTCCTTTATTTACTTTAAATTCTATATTTTCTATATCTTTATCTGCATAATAAGAAAAAATTTTATTTCCTATTTCTCCTACTAACACATTAAAATGCTCTTCATCTTCTAAAAGTTTTGATTTTATAAAATATGGAACTGTTACTCTTATTTTTTTTATTTTTATTCCCTCCCCTCTATTTTATATTTTCATTATAACTTAAAACAAAATAAAAAGAAAGGAACAAATTTCATTTCAATTTTGTTCCTTTCTCTTTAACTATTTGCTTTCTTTTTTGCTACTCTCATGGAAAAGTTCGCTTAGAGTAACTACATTTTGCAATTCACTAGGAATAATTATCTTAGTTGCTTTTCCATCAGCTACCTTAGCAAAAGCCTCCATACCTTTTAGAGCAAGTACAGCTTTATCTGCTCCAGCTTCTTTTAATAATCTAATTGCTTCTGCCTCAGCATTTTGTATTTTAAGTATTGCCTCCGCTTTACCTTCTGCTTCCCTAATCTCAGCTTCTTTTTTAGCTTCAGCTCTTAAAATAGCTGCTTCCTTCTCTCCTTCTGCCACTAGAATAGAAGATTTCTTTTGTCCTTCAGCTCTTAAGATTGATTCTCTTCTCTCTCTTTCAGCTTTCATTTGTTTTTCCATAGCATCCTGTATCTCAGCTGGTGGAATAATATTTTTTAACTCCACTCTATTAATTTTTATTCCCCATGGATCTGTTGCTTCATCTAATATAGCCCTCATTTTTGTATTAATAGTATCTCTAGATGTAAGAGTATGGTCTAACTCCATCTCTCCAATTATATTTCTAAGAGTTGTAGCTGTTAGATTTTCTATAGCACTAAGAGGTTTTTCTACTCCATAAGTATATAGCTTAGGGTCTGTAATTTGAAAATATATTACAGAGTCAATCTGCATAGTAACGTTATCTTTTGTAATAACTGGCTGTGGTGGAAAATCTAAAACTTGCTCTTTTAGAGAAACTTTTCTAACAATTCTATCTATAAATGGAATTAAAACATTTAGTCCAACATCCCAAGTAGTTAGATAAGCTCCTAATCTCTCAATTACAAAAGCTTGTGATTGTGAAACAATTCTTACATGTGTAGCTAACAGTATAATTACAACTAAAATTAATAAAAATATAAAAAACATAATTTCCTCCTTAGTTTGTTTTATATAATAACTTTAACAATAGTTTTTGACTACAATATGTCAATCTTCTCTGTATTTTTTAATTATTTAATTTATTTAAAATCAGTTTATTCCCTTGTATCTTTTCTACTTGAGCTATCTCTCCAATTATTAATTTTTCATCACAGATAGCTTCCCAAATTTTTCCATCTAGTCTTACTAAATATATCTCAACATTTCCTCTTTGCTCTATATTTTCTACTTTTATTTTAGACTTTGTAATTCTATCTAGCTCTTCTCCTCTTCCTTTTAAAAATACCAAGGCTGTTTTTCTAATAAGTAAAAGTGAGATACCTGATACTCCTATAAAGATAAAAAATTGATAATCTATGGGAAGATGAGTAAAAAACATAGCTACAAAAGCTCCAATAGCAAACCAAATAGATATTAAGCCAAAACTTATAGCTTCAATTCCTAAAAAAACTACTCCTAATAAAAACCAAGTCCACATTTCTAGCTTCCTTTCTTTTTCTATAATTTAGATTGATTTTAAGTATTTTTCAATCTCCTCTCTTGTTTTAAAAATTTGAATATTTTTCTTTTTTTTGTATCTATTTAATAGTTGATAAATTTGTGGTAGTTGTTCTTCAGAAAAATTACAAATCCATTGTCTAAACTCCTCATCAAACTCTGTTTCTATCCATGGCATATCCTCACGTTTCTTTCCAATTCGTTCCTCTGCTCCTAAAAGACAAAGCTCTACTGGAATATCTAAAAGAAATATTGTATCACAACTTTTTATTCTTGTTTCCATTGTTCTTAAATAATTTCCATCAATAATCCACTTATCTTTACTAAGAATATCTAACAATTTTTCATCAAATTTTTCTATTGAACAATTAGTTTTATCTGGATTATGCCAAATCATATCCAAATAGTATAATGGTATTTTAGTCTTATCTCTTAGCTCTCTAGCAAATGTACTTTTTCCACTTCCAGGACAACCAACTATAATAATCTTTTTCATATCATAATCTCTCCTCAATTATTTTAAAGTTTTACTTCTTTTCTCATAGATAAAAGTATCTTGCCATTCTCCAAATATATCTTTAGCTATCTTCTCTCTATACCCAATTTCTCTAAATCCACAACTTAAATGTAAGCTTCTACTCTCTATATTATTAGCAAAAATTCCAGAATATAGTGTCCAATAGCCTTTCTTTTCACTCTCTGTACAAAGATGAGTAAGTAATTTTTTTCCAAATCCTTTTCCTCTATATTGTTGATGAACATATATACTTACTTCTACTACCCCTCTGTATACTTCTCTTGAAGAAGTAGTTGCCAAAGAACACCAAGCTATTATACTCCCATTTACTTCAACAACATATCTACAATCTTCCAAGTGATTTTTATTCCACTCTTGATATGTTGGCAAATCTTTATTAAAAGTTGATTTTCCCTCTAAAAGAGCTTGATTATATATCTCCTTTACAGATTCCCAATCTTCTTTTTTCATCTCTCTAATAATATAATTATCCATACATTCTCCAAATATTTTTAATCAAAAAATACTTTCCAATCTGGATTTTTATATGCCTCAAAACACATCTCTATCTGCTCTCTACTATTTTTATCCTCTGATAATTCAGGTAATTCATCTAAAGAAAAATATCCACTTTGTAAAGTTTCAATATTCTTTTTAAACTCTCCACCTTTTACAGTACAAAGCACAAAAACTTTACAAACCTTATAAATATATTCAGGCTTATTGTGTTTATCTCTATCCTCTATTGCTATTATTCTATCTGCACTTACTTCTAAACCAGCTTCTTCCCAAACCTCTTTTATTGTATTTTCTTTTATTGAACAAGCTACATCTACCCAACCACCAGGTAATGACCATTTTCCATTACGCTCTTGAACAAGTAAAATCTTATCCTCTTGAAATATAGCTGCTCTTGTATCTAACTTAGGAGTTTGATACCCAGTTTCACAACAGAATAAATCATTTACCTTCTCTAAAGAGAGTCCACTTTTTTCAGCTACCATTTCACTAGCAATCTCTCTTATTCTCTGAAATCTCTCTATATCATAGATATCTTTTCCATAATATAATCCTGCTTGTGCTAGACTTTGTAATTCTATTGCCCATTTTAAGATTTTATCTTCCATTTTTTATTCACCTTTATCTAAATTTTTAAATATTGGATTTCTTATAATTTTTACTATTAAAGGAATTACCATTAATACCCATACAATTGGTTCAGAAACTATTATTCCCATATATCCTATACTAGGTGTAAGGAAAAAAGCTATGGCTACTTTTCCAATTAACTCAATAAAACTAGAAAATATTGGTGTTATTAAATCTCCTATTCCCTGCATAGCATTTCTCAATATACATATCATAGCTGGTACAAAATAAAATATTGTATTTATTTTTAAATATTTTTCTGCTGTATCAATTATCTCAGAGATTCCAGTACCTGTAACTAAATATACTAACTGTGGAGAAATTGTATAACTCAATACTAAAATAAAAGCACACCAAGCCCAAGTTATATAGAGAGCTTGCCAAATTCCTATTTTTATTCTCTTATACTCTCTAGCTCCTTTATTTTGTCCACAATATGTTGCCATTGTAATACTCATCACTCCAAATGGTAGCATAAAAAACTCTGTTATCTTTCTAGCTGCTGTATGAGCTACTATCGTATTTGTTCCAAGAGTATTGATAGCTATTTGTAAAGCTAAAGTTCCAAAATATACAAGGGACATCATCATACCCATAGATAATCCTGAACCATAAAGTTTTTTTACAAGCTCTATATTTATTTTGAAGTCCTCTTTTTTCAATCTAAGATTTGGATATTTTTTCCACATATATATTACACAAAATAGTACTGATATTCCTTGAGAGATAACTGTTGCCCAAGCTGCTCCTGCTACACCTTTTCCAAGTCCAAGAATAAAATATAAATCTAAAAATATATTAAATCCACAAGCTATAACTAAAAATATAAGAGGAGCTACTGTATCTCCAATAGCCCTCAATATTCCAGCAAAAGCATTATAAAACATAGTAGCTATTATCCCTAAAAGAATAGCTCTAATATATCCATAAGATTGGGAAAAAATTTCATCAGAAACATTTAATATATTAAGTATTGGTTTTAAAAATGTAACACTAAAAAAACTTATAAATAGTGCTGTTAAAAAACCTAATAAAATTGTTCCCGCTATACTTTTTCTTATTTTCTCTTCATTTTTTGCTCCAAAATTTTGAGCAATAATAATAGAAAATCCATTTGTAAGCCCTGTTAAAAAACCAATAAGTAGAGTACTTATTGCTGTACTTGCCCCAACAGCTGCTAGAGCATTTTCTCCTAAAGTACTTCCCACTATTCTAGTATCTGTTAAGCTATAAAAAAGTTGAAATAAATTTCCTAGGCACACTGGCATAGCAAATTTTAGCATCTGTTTTGTAGGACTACCTGTTGTTAAATCTGTCATAATTAAAATCTCTCCTTATTTTTTGTTTCAATATTTGCTTAGCAACTCTTATATTGAACAATTCTTTAATACTAACTTTCTAATTATACACAGATTTTTATTTTTTATCTACAACTTTTTATATTATTTTTTCTCAATATAGTGAGTGTACATCTTATCCATTATCTTCTCTTTATCTTCCCAATACTCTTCATCTAATTTATCTAACTTATCTAACTCACTCTCCTTTAAAAATTCTGGAATAGCCCATAACTCATCTACTCTTTTATCATCTTTCAATCTAGCTATTACTCCATATTGTTTCTCAAGAAGTTTTTTAGTTTCTATTGCTCCTATACTCTCTAGCCCTCTTAGTGCATAGATATATGCCTCATATCCCCAGTTGCAGAAAAATTGTAAAAAACCTCCATTGTGCATATCCAATTCCATATTGAACAGTGCTCCTATCTCTGCTTCCTCTGGTTTTAATTTTTTATAATCTGGTCTTACCTCTCCAAATTTTATAGAATACTCTTCAAAAGTATCCCACCATAAATCCTCATTTATATCTACCATTACTCTCTCCTTATTTTTTAATTTTTATTGTTATTATTAAACTCTATCTTAATAGTATCTTCTTCAAATACTACTCCCTTAGTAACAGTTATAGGAAGTTTTTGTTCAGCTGAAAATCCTATTGTTTCTCCATCATTTAATTTTACATCACAAGTTATTACATAGTTAGCTATATCTATTAAAAACTCATATAGTTCATACACTTCTACATCAGTATCTATTATCTCTATCTCTTTTTTACCAAAATATTTTAATCCCTCTGTATATCCACAAATTCCATTATCACTTCTATACATTCCAATATATACTACATCTAGCACTGGAAAAGAATCCTCTTTTAACTCTTCAGCAACTTCAATATACATATCACTTGGAATTACAGTTGGATACTTATAAATTCCTATTGTATTTTCTAACTTCAAAATACTAGAGGCTACTTTTACAAAAAGTTTAGAACTTTTTACTGGATCTTTTCCACCTGTTACAGCTACTATCATCTGTGCTTTATGTTCAGAAGTTTTCTTAACTCCATCTTCCCAAAATATATTATTTTTAGCATTAGCTTCTGCCTCTCCATTTGGTACAGGAGCTGGTATAAAAGATAGAGCTACCATAGTATTTCCTACATTAAAAACAGTTGCTTCTTCTTTTATCTCTCCATTCATCTCAATATTCCAATCAGATTTTAAATTTTTCTTAATCTCATCAAAATTACAAACTGTGTCTTTGAAAAGTATAAATCCATTCATTACATTATTTTTTTCCATAGGTCCTCCTTAACTTTCCCAAGTAATATCTACAATCTCTCCCTTATTGTCAGTAACAACTACAAGAATTTGATCACTAAATTCATTATCTAACATAAAATCCCATATAGCATAATCTTCATACTCTGGATATATTCCTATCCTTACTAAATTTATAGCTCTAAAAAGTTTTTCATCTATTGGAAGATTTTTATCTACTCCCTCTGTAAGTTTTTCTATATCTTTTTTATCAAATTCCTCTATATGCCAATCTATCCACTCTTTAGTGAGACCCCAATCATCAAAATCTTCATTTAGTTTTTCCTCTATCTCTTCCTTATAAGTAGATAATTTTGAAATATATTCATCATACTCTAATATCCAATCTTTTTTTCCTACTACTTCCTCTAAATTCAAATCTAGTTGGATATCCCTATCCTTTAAATGAATAGTAGTTTCATAATAATCTTTATTGATATCAATCTCTCCAAAGAATCTTATCTTCATCCTCTTACTTCCTTTCTCCTTGACTTTTCTTTTAATTACTGTTATAATTTAAGTACCTAAGAATTCTAAAAATAAAAAAGGTAAAGACTATTCTAGTTTTTGCCTTTTTTATTTTTATACCAATTATATAATTTATAACTCCATTCAATAATTTTTCCAATAACTACTATTAGAAGTAAAATATGCCAAAATCTATCACTCAACCTTATCAACTCCTATTTTTATAGGGGAAGGGAGGAGGGAAGTTATTTCCCTGTGTACCTCCTAATAACTCTCTTTATAAACTTTATCAAAGCTATTACTAACTTGATAAATTCTACAAGTGTTATTATTTTCCCTAAGAATTCTATCATAAAAATATTTTTCCTCCCTTCGGTACTATTATATCATATCTATAATAAAAAGGGATAGTGTTTATTAGGATAAATAACTAGTAGCTTTAAGAAGTTGATTTACCATCTCAAAATCTTTTTTCACATCTGGATAGTTTTCTCTTTCTCCTCCTATATATAGCTCTGCTTTATCTAAATACTCTTGTGCTTTTTCTTTCTCTTCTATAAGAGCATAACAGATAGCTAATTCTAATTCTACCCAACCTCTAAATGGTGTATTTTCCACTGATTTTTCTAAAATCTCAATAGCTTTTGTTATCTCTCCAGCTTTTCTATATACTGCTCCCAATTGAAAAGCTATCCAATTATCTTCTGGAGTAGCAAAATAAACTCTTTCAAAACGAGAGATAGCCTCTTTATAGTTTCCAAGTTTACTTTGAACAAATCCTATCTGTCCATCTATCCAAGTATCATCTCTTCCTAATTCTACTGCTTTATTAAAATAGTCAAGTGCTTTCTCATAAGTTTCGCTATCATCAGCCAAGTTCCAACCTATTTCAGAATATAGCCACACATCTTTTCTTCCTAACTCCTCAGCTTTATATAGATATTTCAATGCTTCTTTTGAGTTATTTAGTTTTCCATACAGATATCCTATTTGAGAGTTTACTAAAACTTCATCACAATCTTTTAATGTAAGAGTTTTTTGAAGTCTAGCTATTCCTTCTTCTATTCTTCCCATCTCTCCAAGACACTCACCTATCTCAACATTTAGCCACTCATCATCTCTTCCCATTTCATTAGCTTTTTGATAATATGAAAGAGCCTCTTCAAATCTAGCCAATCTTTTTAGACAATATCCTATCTCTGAATATAACCAAATATCCTCTTTTCCTTGCTCCTTAGCTTTTTCAAAATATAGTAATCCCTCTTCAAATCTCTCCAATCTATTTAAGCAAAAACCTATTTCAGAGTTTATCCATCTGTCATCTCTTCCTAGCTCTCTTGCTTTTTCTAAATATGGTAGTGCTTCTTCCCATCTTCCTAAGCTATCTAAACAATAACCCATTTCACTATTTAAACCTATATCATCTCTTCCTAGCTCCTTAGCTTTTTTATAGTGATTTAGTGCCTCTTCTCCTCTATTTAATCTCACAAGAGAGTATCCTATCTCAAAATTTATCCAAATATCATCTCTTCCCAACTCTTTAGCTTTTTCTAAATAAAGTAGTCCCTCTTCATATCTCTCTAAATGATTATATACCCAACCAAATTCAGAATTTATCCAGATATCATCTCTTCCTAAGTCTTTTACCTTCTCTAAATACTTTAATCCTGTATTACAATCATCTTTTATTGTATCATAAATCCAAGCTACCTCTGAATTTAACCAAATATCATTTTCATCTATTTCCAATCCTTTAAAATATGTTTCCAATGCCTCATCATATTTTTCTAACTCTCTATATGCCTGTCCAAGTCTAGCAAAAATCCAAGAGTCATCTCTTCCCATTTCAATAGCTTTTTTAAATTCCTCTGCTGCTTCTTCATATTTTCCAAGTCCACCTAAGCAGAAACCTACTTCTGAATGCAACCAGATATCATCTCTTCCCAATGAAATTATATTTTTTAAATATTCATAGGCTTTTTCATACTCACCAAGATGGTCATATGCCCAAGCTAAATCTGATTCTGAAAAGATAATTCCATCTGTATCTTTTGCTAACTCTCTTGATTTTTTATAATACTCTAAAGCTTCCTCTGGTTTTCCCTCATCTATCTTTTTAGTTCCTAAATCTGAATAAACAAATCTTAAAAGTACATCTGCATCTGGTTCTTCTGGATTTATCTCCAAACTTCTTTCAAAATACTTTTGAGCTTCTTCTAATCTTCCAGAATAATAACAAGAGTATCCAATACGGAAATTCCATAGTGAGTCTTTCTCTCCCTCATCTTTTATAGAGAGTAAAATCTCCATTCCCTTGTCATACTCATCATTATTATTATAAGCTCTTGCAAGTTTTCCAAGTATATTATAAGTTAGTTCTTCTTTAGGTAGAGAGTTAATTATATCTATAATCTCTTGATTTTTATTCTCCTTGTGTAAAATGTCCAATTTTTTCTCTAAATCACTCTTATTTAAAAACTCATTATATAACTTATCATCATCAATATCTATAAGTCTTTTCTCTGAACTTTTATCATACTCCTCATTTATATAGTGAGAATTAGCATAAGCATATCCTCTATCATTTTCTATATCATCTTTCAATGTTAAAAATTCATAATCATTAGGTACTAGCTTTAGTCCCTCTTCAATAGCATTAAAAGCTTCGTCTAATAAGTTAAACTTGTAGCAAAGTCTTCCTAGTTGTAACCAACCCCAAGGATAATCTGGCTCAACTTTTGTTCCTAATCTACTATACTCTAGAGCTTCTTCAAATCTTCTAAGATAAACTAAAGCACAAGAATATCTATAACACCAAACTCCACTCTTTACTCCCTTATCTTTTACCTTAGCAAGAGTTTTTTCTGATAGCTCATAATATTCATAAGAATCCATATTATTATACACATAGGCTCTCCAAAGAGCTACATCTAAATCATTATCCATCTCTTCATCACTATAGTTATTCTCTTTTTGTAATGCCTCTAATCCTTCTATTATTTCATCAAGGTATTCTGCCTCTTCAAATTTTTTAGCCCATTCTTTAGTTACTATTGACATAAGTATCCCTCCTTGAATATATTAATTAGCTTTAAAATTATAAATTGGTTTTACTATTTCATCTATTTCAATAGTATCTCCAATAATCTCTAAAATCTCTTCCATAGGTTTGTAAGCCATAGGAGATTCATCTAAGGTACTATTAGATACACAGGTAGTAAATATTCCTTCCATAGTTTCTTTAAACTCATCTAAAGACAGATTTTCTTTAGCCTTTTTTCTACTAAGAATTCTTCCAGCACCATGTGGAGCTGAATAGTTCCATTCTGGATTACCCTTTCCTACTCCTATGATAATTCCATCTCTCATATTTAAAGGAATTATAACTCTTTCATCTTTTTTAGCTGATGTAGCACCTTTTCTCAAAATATGAAGTCCTTTATAGTCTTCTATGTAGTTATGAGTACTCTCTATATAATTTCCTTTAACAAATGGAATATCCAACCTTTCTAAAATAGTTTTTATCATTATCTCTCTATTTAAGCATGCAAACTCTTCCATTACTCTCATATCAAAGAGATAATCTTCTAAATAAACTCCTTCTAAATAACAGCTTGGATTAGGAATATGAGGATTTTCTTTCTTATATTCCTCTATCAGCTTTTCTCTCTCTTCTGGAGCTACATTTTTAGTTATATTATAAATATACTCTACTCTCTCTTTATTACAAGTATCTATTGCTATATTTTGATGATAACTTGCCACTTGAACTCCTAAATTTCTACTTCCAGAGTGAACAAATAAAATATAACACTCTTCATTTTCTCCTACTTCTATAAAATGATTTCCTCCACCAAGAGTTCCTAAACTTAAATAAGCTCTATCCATAGCTTGTCTATCTACTTTAGCTCTTAATTTTATCTCGTAACCTTTAGGTATAAACTTTGATTTTCTTTTGTTTATTGATAAACCACTTGGAATATTTTTTCTTATTATATCATCTAACTCTTTTAATTTCTCTATATCAAATTTAAAATATCTCTTATCTATTTTATAACCAGCTATTCCACAACCAATATCTACACCTACATGGTTAGGACAAACTTTATCAGTTATCAGCATAGTAGTTCCTACTACACAACCTTTTCCAGCATGATAGTCTGGCATAATTACTATGTTATTATCATTAAATATCTTATTAATCTCTTCTATCTGATTTATAGCTTCATAATCAGTCAAATTATTCGACATTATTTTATACATAATTATTCCTTTCTTTTTATATATCTTAATAAATAATTTTATCCCATAAAATATATTTACTTGGAATATCATCACTTAACCAAACCTTGTTCTCTGATAGATAAAATTTATGTCCAATTTTCTTCAAGCCCTCTATATCTATTGGTAAAATAACTACTTCTCCATGTCTTTTCCCAACATTTCTGGCAGTTTCTATATCCTTAGACAGATGAACATATTGTCTTTTTCCTTTAATTATTCCTTTTTCTCTAATACTTTCTAAAAATCTAGTTGCTGTTCCATGATATAGAATAGTTGGAGGTGTCATCTCTTTTAAATTTAACTCCACTTCAATAGAGTGTCCTTGATTAGCTCTTATTTTCTTTTTATTTTCATCAAAAGAATATCTCTTCTTATTATTTTCTCTAACTATTCTTTCTAGTATTTCCATATCAATATATCTACCAGAAAGTTTTATTTTTTCTATTAACTCATTTACATCTACCCAACCATTTTTATCTAAAGTTATTCCTACTGTTTCTGGTTTATGTCTAAGGATAAGACTTAAAAATTTTCCAAGTTTTATATCATCTAATTTTCTCATTTTAATTCCTCTTTTTTCAAACTTTTTTTCAAATATACCATATCTACTAATTGAACTCCATTTTCAATTATAGGCTTATCATAATTTTTAATAAAAAAATCCTTTATAATATGAGATTTTTTAAATCCACACTTTTCATAAAAAGGGATAGTAGTTGGACTATCTCCTGTCCCAACTTGTATAACTGAATAATCTTTTGAATATTTTTCTATTATAAACTCTATTAACTTTTTTCCATAATTTTGTCCTTGATATTGAGGAAATACAGCAATATTTTTTATCTCCAATACTCCATTACCTTCATTAGTTACTACACACTCTGCCTTTATTCCATTATCATCAAGAACATACATATCTCCTCTCTCAAGATATTTATCAATCATCTTTTCTTCTTCATCAGCTAATAATAATAAATTAATATATCTTTTTTTATCATTTTCCACTTTTAAAATTTTCAAATAAACTCTTCCTTTCTATATCCTAATATTTCTTCTGTAACTCTCGATTTTTCTTTTTGGTAATTTTGTCCCTATATTATTTAATATACTCCAAAAATTTTTATAATCCTTTGAAGATATAATATAGTTTTTGTTTTCTGTAATTATTTTAATTCTATAATAGTGAATATAAAGTCATAGTCTTATATAAAAGAAAATCTCTTATAAATATCCAACTATAAAAAATTGCCAATAAAATTGTAAAAATAATATAACTATTTTTAGAAAAAGTAACCTTTGTTTTTAATCCAAAATAAACTATAAAGTAAGTGAAAATTATAAAAATACTAGCTTTATGCTTATTGTCATGCTTGTTATGGGCATG
>OGEM01000134.1_pt1 | contig 69694 bp, 63 predicted proteins | sample 1570741 | NCBI WGS metagenome assembly OGEM01 (sample SAMEA2582141, study PRJEB24529) | metagenome | biome: Human gut stool | place: China | collected 2011
AAGCATTCTGTCAGCGTTCATCCTGAGCCAGGATCAAACTCTTCGTTCAATCTATATAACTCAGTAAAATTTACTGATTGTTTTACACCAATTTATTGTTGTGTTTGCATTAATTGTCTTTCTCTATTCTGTTGCTAATGTCCTTATTCATTTATCTGTACCGCTCTCTCGCGGACATAAATTATAATATCATATTTTTTATTTTTCGTCAACACTTTTTTTTAATTTTTAAAAAAAATGGGCTATCTGACTTTATCTACATTCAGATAGCCCTATATATCTACTTCTATATTATTTATCAGTAATCCCCTCCTTAATTTTTTAATAAGAAATAATCTATATTATCAAAAATTTTTCCATTATATTTTTTATACCATATTGATTATTTTATTAATTCTGAAATAATAATCCTACCATTTCTTTAATATTTAATAAAGATAACTCAATCTTGTATATTTTAAATATAATTTTTATTACCTAAGTAATTAATCATATTAATTAAAATACTTCTCTGAAAATAAGAAATGTTCTCTATAAGATACAAACTATAATTAGAATAAGTATTGTTAATATATCTCTTACTTTTTTGATAGGTATAAAAGCTTTTTATTAATTCTACCTCATCTTATTTTTTATTGATTTACTATAATGTTAGTCCTCTTGAAAAATTATTAAGTGATTATTTATAATCTCATCTTATTAACTTCTCTTTTAAATTTATTTCATTGGAATCTACCTCCTTAAGAGATTATTTTGTCTAGACCTTTTATCTCTTCCTGTTAATACTTATATACCTCATAAAATTCATTATGTCAATAGAATTTCTTAAAAAAATTTATTTTTTATATAAAAACTAGGGAGTGAAATAAAATTTCACTCCCTAGTTACTAAAATTTATTACTTTACAACTATATTTACTATTTTATCAGGAATAACAATTAATTTTACTAAAGTTTTTCCTTCCATATGTTTTTTTACATTTTCTAAATTTAATGCTAGTTTTTCAACTGTATCTTTATTTGTTCCTCTTTCTACTTCAACAGTTCCTCTAACTTTTCCATTTACTTGAACTGCCATTACAACTTCTGATGATACAGTTAATTTTTCATCATATGAAGGCCATTTTTCATTGAATAAATATCCTGTATTTCCCATCTCTTCCCATAGTTCATCACAGAAATGTGGAGTAAATGGTGATAACATTACTAATATATTCTTTATAACTTCAGCAAATATTTTCTTAGATTCAGAAGTTGTTTTTCCACCTTCTAAAATATTTACTTTATAATCTTGAGTTTCATTTATTAACTCCATAGTAGCAGCTATTGAAGTATTGAAGTGATAGTCATCTTCTATAGATTCAGTTACTTTCTTTATAGTTTGATTTAATTTGATTAATAAAGCTTTATCATCTCTACTTACCTTTGTTAAATCAATCTCTCCAAACTCTAGATTTTCTTTATGCTCCATTACTAGTCTCCAAATTTTTGTTAAAAATCTGTAAGCTCCAGCAAGTCCATTTTCATTCCATTCTAATTCTTTTTCAGGTGGAGCAGCAAACATTATAAATAATCTAGTTGTATCTGCACCATATTTAGTTATCATCTCTTCAGGATCTACACCATTATTTTTAGATTTAGACATTTTTTCAACTTTTATTGCTAATTCTTCTCCAGTAGCTTTTGAAAATGCCTTTTCACCTTTAACATCAACTTCACTTGGGAATAAGAATTTGTTTTCAGCTGCTGAATAGTATGATGGCCCTAAAACCATTCCTTGAGTTAACAATCTCTTAAATGGTTCATTTGCTGAAACAAGACCTAAATCTCTTAATATTTTTTGGAAAAATCTAGCATATAATAAGTGCATTACTGCATGCTCTATTCCACCTATATATTGATCTACTCCCATCCAAGAATCAACTATCTCTTTGTCAAATGGAAGTTTATCATTTTTAGGGTCGCAATATCTTAAGAAATACCAAGATGAATCTACAAAAGTATCCATAGTATCTGTATCTCTTCTAGCTGGTCCACCACAAATTGGGCATACAGCATGTTTAAAACTTTCTGATGTTTCTAATGGATTTCCTACTCCATTAAATGAAACATCTTCTGGAAGTTTCACTGGAAGATTTTCATCTTTTTCCATTACAGTTCCACATTTTTCACAATATAGTGCTGGAATAGGTGTTCCCCAATATCTCTGTCTTGAAACTCCCCAATCTTTTAATCTGTATTTTACTGTTCTTTTACCATAATTATTAGCTTCTACATATTCAGCTATTTTTGTTAAAGCCTCTTTAGAACTCATTCCGTTAAACTCTCCTGAATTTGTCATTACTCCAACTTCAGTGAAAGCCTCTGTCATCTCTTCTGCTTTTAGCTCAATTACTTCTTTTGTTTCTTTATTAACTGGATTAATTACAACATTTAATGGTAAATTATATTTTTTTGCAAATGCAAAGTCTCTTTCATCGTGACAAGGAACAGCCATTACAGCTCCTGTTCCATAGTTCATTAGAACATAGTCAGCTACCCATAATTGTACTTTCTCTTTTGTTACTGGATTAATTACATGCCAACCTGTGAATACTCCATTTTTTTCTCTTCCTTCTGCTGATCTTTCAATTAAATCTGTATTTTTCATTGCTTCAATACTTGATTTTATCTCTGGATTAACTTTTATAATTTCCTCTACAATAGGATGCTCTGGAGCAACAACACAATAAGACACTCCATAAATTGTATCTATTCTTGTTGTAAACATAGGTAATTCCTTACCTGTTTCAGCAACAGTAAATACTATCTCTGTTCCATATGATTTTCCTATCCAGTTTTTTTGCATTGTTAAAACTTTTTCAGGCCAACCATCTTTCAACTCTTTATGCCCCTCTAATAACTCGTCAGCATAGTCAGTTATCTTAAAGAACCATTGCTCTAACTCTTTTTGAATAACTGAAGTTTTACTATGTCTCCAACATTTTCCATCTTCAACTTGCTCATTTGCTAATACTGTATTACAATCTGGGCACCAGTTTACAAGAGATTTTTTCTTGTAGATTAATCCTTTTTCATAAAGTCTTTTGAACATCCATTGGTTCCATTTATAGTATTCTGGTGTATAAGAAGCTATCTCTCTATCCCAATCATACGAAAATCCTAATAATTTTAATTGTCTTCTCATATTTTCAATATTAGATTTTGTCCACACAGCTGGGTGTGCTCCATTTTGAATAGCTGCATTCTCTGCTGGTAATCCAAAAGAATCCCATCCCATAGGATTTAATACATTATAACCTTTCATTCTCTTATATCTAGCTATAACATCTCCTATTGTATAGTTTCTAGCATGTCCAACATGTAGTTTCCCAGATGGATATGGAAGCATTACAAGTACATAATAATTCTCTTTCCCTTCAACTTTATTTTCTGTCTTGAAAATGTGTCCATTTTCCCATTTCCCTTGCCACTTGGCTTCTACTTCTTTAAAATTATACTCTCTCAAGAATATCACCTCATCAATAATTCTTTTCCATATTCAATATATCACTATTTTTTTTAATTAACAACTTTTTTCTTAAATTAATAAGTACTTAACCACAATTCACTTTTTCTTTTTATTCTTTGAAAACTATTATCTATCACTTTAGGAGTTTTCTCTAGCTCCTCTGCAATCTCTTTATAGGAAAAACCTTTAATCATATAGTTAAATACTTGCCTTTCAAACGGGCTAAAATTATGCTCTACGAAATCTTGAAACTCCATTATTTTCTCTTTAGATAAAAATATAGCTTCTGGATTATATCTCACATTTGAATAAAGTTCTTTTGGGTAATCTTCATGACCATCTTCTGTTTCTAAATTATTTCCACTAGCTTCATTTAAAGCACTATTTTTTTGTGCTGTAGAACTTCTAACTGCAGTTAATATCTGTCTTCTAATACAAAGAGTTGCAAATGTTTTAAAAGAAGCTTTTCCCTCACTATAATTTTTTATCGCTTTCAAAAGTCCTATTGTCCCCTCTTGTAATAAATCATCTTGATCAGCACCAACAAGAAAATAATTTCTAATATTAAGATATATCAATTTCTTATACTCTTTTAATATTAAATTTAAAGCTTCTTGATCTCCATTTTGAGCTAATTTTATTACTTCATCATTTATTAACTCTTCATTCATATAAATTCTTTCCCTTCCCACTATGGTAATATTATCCCCTATAATATTTTAAAAAGACTTTACTATTTCAGATAGAATTATTCCTCCTGCTACTGAAACATTTAGAGAGTTAATTTTTCCATACATAGGTATTTTTATTAAAACATCACAGCTCTCTTTTACTTTTTTTCTTATTCCATTTCCTTCACTTCCAAGAACTAATGCTGTTCTACTAGGATACTTTTCTTGAGAATAATCCTTACTTCCTTCTCCCTCTGCTCCATATACCCAATAATCTAATTTTTTTAATTTACTGATAGCATCAGAGATATTTGTAACTTTTACTATATCTACATACTCTATTGCTCCAGTTGAAGTTTTAACAACTGTTTCATTTATTCTTACAGCATTTCTTTCAGGAATGATTATTCCTTTTACTCCAAATACCTCAGCACTTCTTATTAAAGCACCAAAATTTCTTGGGTCTTGTATCTCATCCAAAATTAAAACAATAGATTTTTCCATAGGAGCAATTTTTTCCAAAAATTCTCCAAAATCCACATAATAGTCATAATCACTTACATGAACTACAACTCCTTGTGAATTTTCTCTCTTCTTATCTGTATAAAATATCTTAATATTTCTTTCTGAAGCTAATCTTTTTATCTTATTTATCTTATCATCTTTAGCCCCTTTAAAAATCTCTAATTTCTCTATTGTTTTCTCTTTATTTTGTAATACCTCCATTACAGGATTTATACCTATTATTTTCTCCATTATACCTCCATTATACCTCTGTTTTTATTCTCTCTATATCTGCACCAATATTTTTTAACTTTAATTCTAAATTCTCATATCCTCTATCTACATGATAAATTCTATTTACTATACTTTCTCCTTCAGCTTTTAATGCTGCAAGAATTAAAGATGCTCCTGCTCTTAAATCACTTGCCATAACTTCTGCTGATGAAAAATTTTCTATTCCTTTTATAGTTGCTACGTTTCCATTGATATCTATTTTAGCTCCTATTCTATTTAGCTCAGGTACATGCATAAATCTATTTTCAAAAATAGTTTCTTTTATTTCGCTACTACCTTTAGCTAAACACATAAGAGTCATTATAGGAGATTGTAAATCTGTTGGAAATCCTGGATGTGGCATAGTTGTAATTTTTATTCCTTGAAGATCAGAAAGTTTTGAAATTATTCTTAACTCCTTATTCTCTATCTCATATCTCACTCCCATCTCTTCTAACTTCATCAAAAATGCCTCTAAATGCTCTCTCTCTACTCCCTTAACTTTTATCTTTCCATCAAATATAATAGCTGCAATAATAAAAGTTCCAGCTACTATTCTATCTGAGATGATTGTGTGCTCACAAGGATATAATCTTTCTACACCTTCTATTGTAAGAGTTCCAGTTCCCACTCCAGTAATCTTAGCTCCCATCTCATTTAAAAAATTACATAAATCTACTATTTCTGGCTCTCTTGCTGCATTTTCTAAAACAGTTATACCCTTAGCTTTTACAGCTGCCATAACTATATTTTCTGTTGCTCCTACACTAGGAAAATCTAAAACTATCTTTCCACCAATAAGCTCATCTGTTTCTGCTTCTACATATCCATGGTCAATTGTTATTTTTGTTCCTAAAGCTTCAAAACCTTTTAAGTGTAAGTCTACTGGTCTAGCTCCAATAGCACATCCACCAGGAAGAGAAACTTTAGCTTTCTTACAATGAGCTAACATTGGTCCCATAACTAAAAAAGAGGCTCTCATTTTTTTTACTAACTCATATCCTGCCACAAGATTAGTTAATCCTTTATTTTCTATTTTATATGTATTATTATCTAATTTTTCAATTATAAGTCCTAAACTCTCTAAAAGTTTAACTAATGTTCTTATGTCCATTAAATTAGGAACATTTTTTAATATATAAGTTCCCTTTTCTATAAGAGTAGCTATCATAATTGGAAGAGCTGCATTTTTTGAACCTTCAACTTCTAGTACTCCTTTTATTTCTTTACCACCTGTTACCTTAAAAGCCTCTACCATCTCTTATTTTTCTCCTTTTCAATCTTACATATAGGACAACTTTCTCCAAATAATTGATTAAAAATTGTCAATTTTTTAAATTTTTTTTCATACCCTGGTAACTTTTCTTCTACTAATGAATAATGCTTTTCACAAATTTTTTTACCAAAGTATTTTACATATTCAGGATATAATCCTACCTCTTGAAATTTTTCTCTTATATCTTTTATGAGAATCTCTCTTTCATTAGTATCAAAGGCATCCTTTACAACTATAACTAAAGCAATATTCCCCAATAGGTTTAAGCTATCTACTAGAGTATATCTTACATTAATCCTCTCAGCCTCAACAATATATGGCTTTAAAAACTTTAATTCGATTTCTCTTTTCATTTTTATATAAGCCACATCTGATTGTTTTATTCTCTCAATTATTTCAGGATAAACTATTCCTGATCTCAATTGTTCTTCAGTTAATGCCAATGCTACATTCTCTTTAAATTCATCTAAATAAAAAGCTCTTTCTGCCTGTGTTTTTAAAAAATTTATTTTAACTTGACTCTCTTTATCTATTAAATTTTCATTCATTCTTTCTCACCTTTAATACTTGACATTGTAATAGATTATATCATAATATTGTATCATTTTACAGTAATAATTAAAAGGATTTTCTAAAACTCTTTTAAAAAACCTCTCTATATTTTTTAAGAAAAAATGCTATAATATATTTACTTATTTTTAGGAGGTTAATTCTATGAGAAAGATTATTCTCGTTATACTATTTATAAATTTATTTTTTATAACTTTTTCAAAAAATATTACTTTTAACTTTAATACCTCTACTGGTAAAGTTGAATATTTTAAAGCTGGTGACTTAAATACACAATCTAATTATTTTTATGATGGAACACTTACTTTAGATTTAGAAAAAGATGAGTATTATTTTTTATTAAGCAATGAAGATTTTCCGCCTATTCAAAAAATTATTGATGTAAAAACTACAGAGAATCCAATAGATATAGTTTTTACTAAAGAAAACTATATTTGCGTTAAAGGAATAGTTAAAAATAACTCTTCAAATCTTGGAAATGTCAATGTTTCATTTACAAATTCTGAAAATAAAAGTTTCCATTTTTCCACTGATATTTTTGGAGAATTTATAGCTTATTTACCACCTAATAACTATTCTATCAATGCTGAAAGATTTGGTTATACTCTTGACAAAAAAAATAAAATCATTTATAATTTTTCTTTTGCTAGAAAAACTTATTCCTTAGAGTTAAATTTAATAGAACTACCTTGCTTTATCCAAGGTAAAGTTATAGATGAAAATAATCACTCTATTCCTTATCCAAAAATCTTTATAAAGAATGGTGAAAATATTATTCAAGGAGAGGGTGATGAATTTGGAATGTTTAAATTTCCTGTGAATAGTGGAATTATAACTATTCTTGCTCAAAAAAATAGTTTTTTTCAAAATGGTGTAGTAAGAAAAATAGAGAAAAATTCATCTATTACAAATATCGAAATACCTCTTTCTAAGATAAGATATAGTATAACTGGTATTGTAACTAATGGAATAAAAGCTCTTGATAAAGTAGAGCTTCAACTAGTAAATGAAGATAATAGTAAAATTACAACTACTTATAGTGATGAAAATGGTTACTTTGAATTTTATAAAATTCCTAGTAATAGAAAAGTATTTATCTTAGTTCTAAAAGATAATAAAATCTTGAAAAAAACTGAACTTATAGATTTAAATAAAGATATAAAAGATTTTAATATAATTTTAGATTAATTTATATTTATTCCATCATTATTTCATCACATATTAATAGTAAAATATAAATTATAATTTTGTGGTGAGATTAAAATGTTTAAAAAAAATATTAATTTAATTAGAAAAAATATTGTAAAATTTTTAATTTTAAATTATCCTAATTGTAACATAAAGAGAGAAAATCTATCTCTTTTAAATGAGGGAAAATTTGCAAATGCAACAGTATTTCGATATAAAGATAAAAATTTAGATTTAACAATTAAAGATTTTTCTGGTTCTCCCTGGCTTGTTAGGAAAACATTTGGAAAACTATTTATAAATTTAGAATATAATAACTTAGTCAAGCTATCAAATAATCCTTCAATCGCAAAGAACCCTAAAAAACTTTCAGAGTGTACATTAGCATTTGGTTTCATAGAAGGAAAAGCATTAAAATTTTTTCCAAAATCTTCTATTGAAAAAGATTTTTTCCTTAAGTTAGAAAAAAATGTTAAAGCTATGCATAGTAAAAATATTGTACATTTAGATTTAAGAAATTTAGGAAATATTTTAGTTGGGAAAGACGGACATCCATATATTATCGATTTTCAATCAGCTATATCTACCAAATATTTAGGTAGTTGGCTTTCAAAAATACTTAAAACTTCTGATTTAACTGGTGTTTATAAATGTTGGAATAATAGATGTACAGAGCCTTTAGATGAAAAAAGATCTAATATTTTAACAGAGTTTAATAAATTAAGAAAAGTTTGGATTTTTAGAGGTTATCCTTTAAGCAGAGCTTTAAAGAAAATAAAAGAATTTATATATCAAAAAAAATTAGGGTAATTACATTTACCCTAATTTTTTTAATCATCTATTACATTTAAAGTTGCTACTCCATTTAAATCTAAATCAGCAAAACAACTTTTTCCATCTTTACAATTGATAAGTTTATAGTAAGCTGCTTCCGCTATCATAGCTGCATTATCAGTACAAAGCTTCATAGATGGATAAAATACATCTATTCCCATTTTTTTAGCTTCCTCAGTAAGTTGACTTCTAAGTAGAGAGTTTGCTGCTACTCCTCCAGCTAAAATAATTGTTTTTACTCCCTTTTCCTTTGCAGCTTTTAAAGTTTTTTTACATAAGATATCTACTACTTTTCCTAAGAAAGAAGCTGCTAAATCTTCATTAGAAAATTCCTCACCCTTCATCTTCATCTTATTTACAAAGTTAATTACAGCAGTCTTTATTCCTGAAAAACTAAAGTCGTACTCTCCCACTTTAGGCTCTGGTATCTCTAAAAAATCTCTATTCCCTTGATAATACATCTTATCTATTACAGGTCCACCTGGATATCCTATACCTAAAACTCTTGCTACCTTATCACAACTTTCTCCTACAGCATCATCTAGTGTTCCACCTAGATTTGTAAAATTATGATTTTCATCCATATATAAAATATTAGTATGTCCACCTGATACAACTAACGAAATACAAGGTAGCTTTATATCCTGCTCTAAAAAGTTAGCATACATATGCCCTTTTATATGGTGTACTGGTATTATTGGTATATTATGAGTGTAAGCTAATCCCTTAGCAAAAGATATTCCTACTAAAAGAGCTCCAATAAGGCCAGGAGCATAAGTTATAGCTATATAATCTACATCTTCCATAGTTATATTAGCCTCTTCTAAAGCTTCATCTAATATAGTAGCTATATTTTTTATGTGTTGTCTAGAAGCTATCTCTGGAACTACTCCTCCATACTCTTTATGTATCTCTATCTGTGAAGAGATTTTATTGGATAAAATCTCCTTTCCATCTTTTAATACAGCTATGGAAGTTTCATCACAAGAACTCTCTATTCCTAAAATTATCATTAAAAAACCTCCTTTTCTATCAATGACATATTTTTTATTATATCATTTTTTAAGAAAAAAAGCACTTTTTTAATGAACAGGTAGATTATATTTTTTAAATATCTCCATTACTTCTAATTTTCTTTCATAACTTAGATCCTCTATATCTTTTAATGGATATTTCATTCCTAATTCTTTATATTTAAAAACTCCTAAAGTATGATATGGAAGTATCTCTACCATCTCTATATTACTAAATTTTGATATATATTGAGCTGTTTTTTCTAGAAGTTCATTATCATCTGTAATAGTAGGAACTACTACATGTCTTACCCAAGTAGGTTTTTCTATCTCATTTAAATATTCCAAAAATTTTAATGTATTATCTATCTCTACTGAAGTTAATTCTTTATAAATCTCTTTATCAATTGCCTTAATATCTAATAATACTAAGTCCGTATATTTTAATATCTCTCTTATTTTTTCATTAAAAATATAACCTGAAGTATCTAGAGCTGTATGTATTCCCTCTTTTTTACACAATTTAAAAAGTTCCAACACATAATCACTTTGAACTAAAGGTTCTCCTCCTGTTACAGTTACTCCACCTTTTTTTCCAAAATAATTTTTATATCTTTTTATTTTTTTTAATGTATCTTCTGCACTCTCCTGTATCTTCTTCTCTCCTATCTTCCAAGTATCAGGATTATGACAAAATTTACATCTCAATGGGCATCCCTGTAAAAAAATTACAAACCTAAGTCCAGGTCCATCTACGGTTCCCATACTCTCATAAGAATGAATATTTCCTAAAACCATTTTATCTCCTTTCAATTATTAAAAGAGAGGGAATTTTTCCCTCTCTATATTACATTTTTCCACTGATAGTTCTTGATAATACGTCTAATTGTTGCTCTCTTGTAAGTCTTACAAAGTTTACTGCATATCCTGAAACTCTAATTGTAAGTTGTGGATATTTATCAGGATTTGCCATAGCATCTTCTAATAACTCCCTATCAAATACATTGACATTTAAGTGTTGCCCACCTTGAGGAGTAAAATATCCATCCATAAGAGAGATTAAATTTTCTATTCTATCCTCTTTAGTTTTTCCTAAAGCTGCTGGAGAGATAGCAAATGTATAAGAGATTCCATCCTCTGCATGATGGAATGGTAATTTTGCAACTGATGCAAGGGAAGCTATAGCTCCTCTTGTATCTCTACCATTCATTGGGTTAGCTCCTGGGGCAAAAGGTGTTCCTCCTCTTCTACCATCTGGAGTGTTTCCTGTTTTCTTTCCATATACAACATTTGAAGTTATAGTTAATATTGATTGAGTTGCCTTAGAATCTCTATATGTTCCATGAGTTCTTAGATAATTCATAAACTTCTCAACTATTTGAACTGCTAATTCATCTGTTGAATCTTCATCATTACCAAATGGTACATACTCTCCTTCTCTTTCAAAATCTACTACTATTCCATCTTCATTTCTTATTACTTTTACTTTAGCATCTCTTATAGCAACTAATGAGTCTACAACTATTGAAAGTCCAGCTATTCCACTAGCTTGAGTTCTTTCTACATTTAAATCATGCAATCCCATTGCAAAAGCTTCATAAGAGTATTTATCATGCATGTAGTGAATTATTTTTAAAGCATTTACATAAGTTCCTGCTAACCATTTCATCATCTGGTCAAACTTTTCCATTACATCATTAAAATCTAAATAATCTCCTACAACTGGAGCAAATTTAGGTGCTACTTGAGCTCCACTTTTCTCATCTCTTCCACCATTAATAGCATATAGAAGAGCTTTAGCTAAGTTTGCTCTCGCTCCAAAGAATTCCATTCCTTTTCCTATCTTCATAGGAGATACACAACAAGCTATTCCATAGTCATCTCCTAACTCTGGTCTCATTAAGTCATCATTTTCATATTGGATTGATGATGTATCTATTGATACTTTAGAACAGAATTTTTTCCATTTTTCTGGAGAATTTGCTGACCATAAAACTGTTAAGTTTGGTTCTGGTGCTGGTCCTAAGTTATATAGTGTGTGTAAGTATCTAAATGATGTCCTAGTAACTAATGTTCTTCCATCTACACCTTGCCCCCCAATTGACTCTGTTACCCAAGTAGGATCTCCAGAAAATAGATCATTATATTCAGGTGTTCTTAAGAATCTTATAATTCTTAATTTTATTATAAATTGATCTATTAACTCTTGTGCTTCTTCTTCAGTAATGATTCCAGCTTGTAAATCTCTTTCAATATATATATCTAAGAAAGTAGAAGTTCTTCCTAAAGACATAGCTGCTCCATCTTGATCTTTAGTTGCTGCAAGATAAGCAAAATATAGAAATTGTACTGCTTCCTTAGCATCTTTAGCTGGTCTAGTTACATCAAAGCCATAAGATGCACACATCTCTATAAACTCCTTTAGAGCTTTTATTTGATCAGATACTTCTTCTCTTTTTCTAATTACATCTTCATTAAAATCTGCTGCTTCTAATTGCTTTAATTGCTCTTTTTTATCCTCAATTAATCTATTTACTCCATATAAGGCAACTCTTCTATAATCTCCAATAATTCTTCCTCTTCCATAAGCATCAGGAAGTCCTGTTATAATTCCACTTTTTCTAGCAGCTCTTATTTCATCTGTATATGCTGAGAAAACACCTTCATTATGAGTTTTTCTATACTTTGTAAATATCTCTTCTGTCAATGGATCTATTTGATAACCATATGCTTCTAGAGAGTTCTTTACCATTCTTAATCCACCTTTTGGAAAAATTCCTCTCTTTAAGGGAGCATCAGTTTGAAGTCCTACAATGACTTCTGAATCCTTGTCAATATATCCTGGTCCATATGTAGTTATTCCTTGGGGAAATTTAGTTTCTGCATCATATATTCCCTTCTCTCTCTCCACTTTAAATAACTCTGTCAATTTGCTCCAAACTTTTTTAGTCTTTTCTGTAGAGTCTACTAAAAATGAATCGTCTCCATGATAAGGAGTATAATTCTCTTGTATAAAATCTCTTACATTGATTTCCTTTTTCCATAATTGACCTTTAAAATTATTCCAAAACTCCATTTTGCCTCCTTAAATTTAATTAATATTATAAAAAACTTAAAAGTTATTTTATTATTCTTTGTTAAGTTAAATTATACATTATTTAAGTATAATTTATGATATCATTCTTTATTCAAAAAGTCAACTTTTTTGTTTGAATAATTTATATTTTATAATTAAAACTATTTTATATATAAAAATTAAAAAACCGACAATCTAGGCATAAATTGCCCAGACGGTCGGCTTAATATCAAGGTTATACTCCATGTGGTTATCCACTTTTTCCGTCAGTTATATAACAAATACATTTTATCATTTTTTTCTTATTCTATCAACTATTTTTATTTTATCTTCTTATAATTTTCTTCTATAATCTCTCTTACTTTTGTGCTCAATTCCTTAATTTCATCGTTAGATAAAGAATCAACATATATTGGTTCTCCTACTATTATTGTAACCAGTTGATTTCTTTTCATTTTCCATTCCCCTCTCTTTTGAATATCAAAAGTTCCTTTTAAAGTAAGAGGTACTATTATTCCATTGGTTTCAGTAGCTAATTTAAAACTTCCTTTTTTAAATCTCAATATCTCTCCATCTAGTGTTCTCTCTCCCTCTGGAAAAATTACAATAGGATATCCATCTTTTACAACTTTTACTGCTTCTTTTATATCCTTTATTCCTTCTCTAGGATTTTCTCTATTCAAAAACACACACTTACTTCTTTTCATCCAGATATTAAAAAATGGCCAAGATTTCATCTCTTTTTTAGCTACAAATCCCACATCTATATGTAGAGCACTTACGATTACAGGAATATCTAAATTACTTTGATGATTACATACAAAAATAATTCCTTTTTCTCTCTCTAAGGCATTTATATTTTTTCTATTTTTGTATATTACTCTTAATTTAACTCCAAGACTCTTTAAAACTATTCTTGATAACCATCTCAATTTTTTTCTTGCTAGTTTTACTCCTGTTCTTTCATCTTTCATTGCTATTATAGGAAGATATAGTATACTAATGTATATAAACAATAATAATCCTGTCCCAGCTGCTAAAATCATTCCCAACATGTTTTTCTATTCCTCCCAAATTACTCATCTATCTCTTTTATTGCTCTTTGAATATCTTTATACTGAAATCCTTTTCTCATCAAAGAAACAATCTTTTTATCATTTTCTTTATTTCCTAATTTTTTCCATTGTTTTTTTATCTCTTCTATTTCAAAAGTATCTTGTCCAGCTAAAATATCCCTAATTATAGCTGAATTTACTCCCTTTTGTAAAAGCATAAACTCCATCTTTTTTTTACTATAATTATGTGAATTTACATAACTTTGTGCATAATCATAATCATTTAAATAACCTAATTCAATAAATTTTTCTATTATAGATTTTATAATATCCTTTTCTCTATATTTAGAGAGGAGCTTTTGATAGAGCTCCCTCTCTGAATAATCTCTCTTGCCAAGTAAAAAGTATCCCATACTTTCTACTCTTCTTTTCACAAGCTCCCTATACTCAACTTCACTAATCTCATCTCTTTTCTTTAAATCAAATTCTAGTATAGTTTGCTTATTTAAATCCAAATAAAAAAATTCATCAAAATATATCTTATTTCCCTTAAGATTATACTTCATCAAAATTTAATGCTCCTTCTGGAACTACTGATACCTCTTCTTCTGTTTCATCTTTTGCAGAGTGTGGCTTCATAACTTTCATCACTTCAGCCTCAATAGCTGCTAATAGCTCTGGTTCACTTTCAAGTCTAGCTTTTACATTCTCTTTTCCTTGTCCAAGTCTAATATCTCCAAAACTAAACCAAGCTCCAGATTTTGCAACTATATCATACTCTATAGCCATATCTAAAATCTCTCCTACTCTTGAGATTCCCTTTCCATACATTATTTGGAAAGCTGCCTCTTTAAATGGAGGTGCTATCTTATTTTTAGTAATTTTTACAACAGTTTCATTTCCTATTGCTTCATCACCTTGTTTTACACTTCCTACTCTTTTTACTTCCATTCTTACAGAAGCATAGAACTTAAGTGCTTTTCCTCCTGTAGTAGTAGTCTGAGGTCCAAATCCAAATCCACCAATTTTATCTCTAATTTGGTTGATAAAAATCATAGTAGTTTTTGATTTATTTAATGTTGCAGTAAGTTTTCTTAAAGCTTTCGACATAAGTCTAGCTTGTAATCCCATCTGTTGATCAGACATCTCTCCATCTATCTCAGCTTTCGGTACAAGTGCTGCTACTGAGTCCACTACTACAAGGTCCACAGCTCCAGAACGAACAAGCATATCTGCTATCTCTAGTGCTTGCTCTCCATAGTCAGGCTGAGATATTAAAAGCTCATCTACATCTACTCCTAGAGCCTTAGCATATACAGGGTCTAAAGCATGTTCTGCATCTATAAATGCTACTATTCCTCCCATTTTTTGTGCCTCTGCTGCTATGTGTAGAGCTATTGTAGTTTTACCTGAACTCTCTGCTCCATATATCTCTACTATTCTTCCTCTAGGAACTCCACCTTGACCTAGAGCTAAATCTAGATTGATACTTCCTGTTGAAATTGTTTCTACTGCCATACTTTGATTAGAACCTAATTTCATTATAGAACCCTCACCAAAGTCCTTTTTTATCTGCTTCATTGCCATCTCTAAGGCTTTTTCTCTGTCATTAACTTCATCTTTTGCTTTTGCCATATTATTCCTCCCAATTTATTTTTTTATCTATAATCTCCAAAATATTTTCTGCCTTTATATCTCTCATACATTTAAAATGTTTTTTAGGACAACTCTTATCTCCATGTAAACTACAAGGAGAACAGTTCTCATTAGCATATATTAAAGTGTCGTTTTCTCCAAAATCAAACATTCCTGGACTAGTAGGACCAAATATTACAAAGGTTTTACACCCTACCCCTCTAGCTATATGAAAAGGTCCAGAATCATTAGTTACTAAAAACTTAGCTTTAGATAATAATGCCCCACTCTCTTTTAAAGATAGGACTCCAGCAAGTATAATACAACTATTTTCACTTATCTTATTTATCTCTTTGCATCTAGGAATATCTCCCTTACCACCTATTAATATACTTTTGACTCCATATTTTTTATATATTAATTTTGCCAGCTCTCCAAATCCTTCTGGAGTCCATTCCTTTGTATTCTTAGATGCTCTTGGAGCTATTACAGGTAAGTTTTTAAACTCTTCTAACTTTGGATCTTCTTCAAAAGCAAAATCTAAGTCCTCTCCTATATACTCTATTCCAAACTCCTTAAAAGCTCCAAAATAATTTTTTATAATAGTATCATCTACTTGATATTTTATAAGTCTTAATTTAACTAATAGAGTTTTCCACCAGGCTCTTTTTTTATAGGTATAAGTTTTTACTCCCAATCTTTTAGCTATTATCTTTGATCTAAATTTTGCATGTAAATCAAAAACATAATCATACTTATTAACCTTTAATCTATCTGCAAACTTTTTTATATTTTTTATTCCATCATCTTTTTTCTTATTAAAAGTTATAAGATTATCTATATATTTCAATCCAGAAATGGCATCTTTAAATTGCTCCATAACAACAAAATCTATTTCAGCTTCTGGATATTTTCTTTTAAAAGCTTTAAGCACAGGAGTAGTAAGAATTACATCTCCTATTGAGCTCATTCTTATTACTAATATTTTCACTTCTTCCCTCTCAATCTTCTTTTAAAATTAGCAAACCAGATTAAATATCTTTTCAGTGTGATAGCTACCTTATAGTAAATACTCTCTCTATCATACTCTATATCTTTATCACAGCTCTCTTCTAAATATATAAACTCATAAATTTCTCCAAACTTTCCATATCTATTCTTCATAAGCTTAGTATCTATTAGATATACTGTATTTCCATTTATTAAAAAATTCATCACTTGAGAATCCCCGTGCAGATAACCTTTATTATGGATTCTTTTTAGCTCTTTTGATATCAACTCTATATCTTTAGTTGTTCCCTCTTCTCCTTCAAGGTAAGAGTAAACAAGATAAGAATCTACCACACAAAGTCCAAACTTAGTTTCTACTGCTAAATATGGAATAGCTCCATTGAAATCTAATTCATTTATTCTTTGAATATTTTCAAACTCTCTTCTACTTTCACTCCCTCTAAATATAGATAAAAACCTTTGCCATTTTCTTCTATTTTTTTCAATAGGTCTTTTTAATACATACTTTTCTCCATCTATCTCTATGAGAGCTACATAGCTTCTTTGGTCATTTTTAAAAATTCTCTCTATATTATAACAGGTGTTTTTTATTTTGTCATATAATTTTATATTTTTTTCATCAATATAGTATAAAATATCTTTTCCATATTTTAATTTTTTCATTAATTTTCACTCTCTAATATTTTTTCAATTCTCTCTAATATCTTTTCTGGTTTAATATCTAACATACATTTAAAGTGTTTTTTAGGGCAAGAATTTCCCCCATGGATTGAACAAGGTCTACACTCTAAATCCTCCACTTGAAATACCTCACTATTTTTTGACCAAGGAAAGAAACCAAATTTCTCAACTGTTGGTCCAAAAATAGCTAATATTTTTACACTTGAAAAAGCTGAAGCTATATGTATTGGAGATGAATCATTAGTTAAGACTATATTAGCTCTTCTAATTACCTCAGCTAATTCAAGAAGAGTAGTTCTTCCTCTTAAATCAATAGAATTTTTAGAAAGTGGTATATTAAGTAAAATCTCATCTTTTCCTCCTACTACCACTACAGTTGTATCTTCTCTTTTTTCAATCTCTTTTATAACTCTATTAAAATACTCAAGAGGCCATTTTTTAGTAAACCATTTACTTCCTGGAGCTACTATAACTATTTTTTCTTTTCTTTTTTCTAAAAATTTATCTACTTTCTCCCTTTCCAAATCAGTAGGAAAAAGTTCTATCTCATATCTTTTTCCTTCATCTTTAGGTACAAAAGATAAAAGTTTTTCTACTTCATGTTTATCACTATCATAATGAATTTTTTCTGTAAATAAAAATGAAGCTGTTGCATTATCATAACCTCTTCTAACAGGAGCTCCTGTTAGAAAACTCATAAAAGAACTTCTTAAATATCTGTGAGGAGTTATAACTAAGTTATATGATTCCATTTTTAATTTTTTAGTTATTGCCCAAAACCCTTTTATTCCTCTATGTTCTCCTCTTTTATCATACTCTATTATGTGAGTAAGGTATGGATTATTTCTTAAAATAGATGCTCCTATAGGAGTGGTTAGATAAGTAATCTCTGCTTTGGGATAGGTATCTCTCAACTTTTTTATAAGGGGGGTAGATAAAACAATATCCCCAATAAATGCTGTATGAATAATTAAGATTCTAATTTTTCTCACCCTCTTCTAAAAGAAAGCTTTCTTCTATATAATTTAATAGCTCCCCTTCCATAATTTTATCATATTTATCAAAATATGGATTTTTATAGTTCTCTTTTGGATTATTCTCATCTGGTACTAAATATTTTACTTTATTGTTTCCAAATACTCCCCATCTAGTAGTACTCTGAGTGGCTTTAGCTGGATATATTCCAACTATCCTTTTTTGAAGTGCTCCAGCTATATGAGTAGGTCCTGTAGAAGCTCCAAGATAGATAGTTCCTTTATCTATTATAGCAGCAATATTTAAAAGATCTCCTCCATTGGCATATAGATATACTTTCTCTCTAGCTATTGCATCTACCATCTTTACTCCTCTTTCCTCTTCTGAAATATGGCAGATTATAACTACATTCCTCTCTGGATTTTCATCTCTAAATCTTTGAAGTAATGAGACATATTCTTCATCTTTTATATTTTTAGCAGAACCCCCTATAAAAGGATTTACCACCAAAGTCTCTCCAACTATATTGTAAGTAGAAAAAAAAGTTTCTGCTGCTTTAATATTCTCTTCTCCTAGATATATTTTAGTATTTATCTCAAATACCTCATCATATCTTTTTTCGTCAGCTTTTCTTATTAAATCCAAATTATATTCAGCTTCATTTTTTATAGATTTAGACCTTTTTTGCCAAACTCCCTTATTGAAAGCAAAAAAAGAATAAAGTTTAGATAGTGGGCCTATTTTAATCTTAGATTTACTAGCCTTAGCTAGTTGTGATACAAATCTGTCATTATATAGTGCTATAAATATATCCGCTTTAAAATATGCTATTTTCTCTATAAGTTCACTATGAGTATAATCATCTATCTTTATTATTCTATCCACATAGGGAAGATTTTTCACTATTTCATAGTTATATTTTCTAACTAAAACTACTAACTCTGCCTGTGGATACATTTTTTTTATCATAAAAAAACTAGGAATTGAAAGTATCAAATCCCCTATCTTATCTGTTCTTGAAACTATTACTCTTTTAATATCCATAATCCTTCCTTTATTTTTGTATATAACTTCCATTTTTAGTTATCTCATATAGTTTGTAGTATTTTACCATAGTGTAAAGAGAGCTTGTACAAGCTAATAAAAATCCCTCTTTCCCATCTAAAAAACCAAGCCTTAATAGATACATTCTTAAAAATTTAAATACTGGATTAAAAGCTAATTGAAAAATATTACATCTCTTTCCTCTTTTATAATACTCTATAGCTCCCTCTGTAGTATAACGATTAAATTTTGTAAAATAATCTCCTAAAGTTGAGTAACTATGATGGTATATCTCCTCTTTCAATGTATAGATTTTCTCATTTGTTTCAAAAGATTCATGGACAGTATTTCTATTAAATCTACCGACACTTTTTTTAAAAAGTCTTATATGGTAACTATTACTCCATCCTCCATATCTTATCTTCTTCCCAAAACAAACAGATGTAAAATTAACGTTAAATACACTTCTATCATCAGTTGAACTTTTTATCTCTAAAATCTTTTTTTGAAGCTCTGGTGATATCTCCTCATCTGCATCAATATTTAAAATCCACTCTCCACTTGCTTTATCTATTGCTGAATTTCTCTGCGGACCATATCCCTTCCAAGACTCTACATAAAATTTTGCTCCATATTTTTTAGCAATCTCTTCTGTTCTATCAGTAGAACCACTATCCACTATAACTATCTCATCTGCTATATCCTTAACTGACTCTAAGGTTTTTTCTAAAATTCTCTCTTCATTCATTGTTATCATTGCAACTGATAATCTCATATCTCTCTCCTATGACACCCAACCATATATTTTTCCTAAGATATAATTTCTTGCTATAAAAAGATTTAATTTAAACTTCTCAGGAGTAAATTTTCTAAGCTCTATTCTTCTTATCACATCATAATTAGGAACTCTTCCATTTGTTCCTTTCTTGGTAGTAACAAAGCCCTTTACTCCCTCTTTTTTTAACACCTCTACAACCTTTTTATTTCTATGCCCCCAAGGCCAACAAAAATACTCTACCTTATTTCCTATCTTCTCTTCTATTATTTTTTTATTTAATAGAAATTCCTCTCTTACTCTATCTAGGAAATCTTTTTCACTTTCATAATAAAAATATTTTTCTTTATTATTGTCTATATACATTTGAGCTAGTTTTAATTTCTCTTTCTCATCTTTTCCTTCTAACTCTCTATCATAGTACTCTTTAAATTTTTTAAAAAACTCTTTTTTAATAGTTATCCCTTGAGAAGAGTACTCTCCTCTCTTTTTAAATTTTGGATACCCTCTCTCTACTTTTCCATAGAGGTACATATCTGTAATATCCTCTTCATCTCCATTGAAAAAGCCCTCTATCTTATCACTTACAAACACTGCTGTATGCTTGTGAGAGTGTGCTTGAAAATCCACTAATCCACTTTGATACATCTCTCTTATCTCTTCCCAAGTGAGATACTGATCTGTAGTTCCATCTCCAGTTTCAACATAATTTTTCATAGCTTCATAGTTAGCCTTACCATTTAATAAAATCTCTGTAGTTCCATCTCTCTTTTCTTTTAAATAGAGAGTATTTAAAAAAACAGTAGCTTTCATGTTATACTTTTTTAATAGTGGAAAAACTTTAGAATAGTTATCATAGTAACCATCATCTAAAGATATTAAAACCGAATTAGATTTTATATTTCCATCTCCATACTCTTTTAAAGTTAGAGTATTCATATTTCTCTCTTTTAAAATTTTTAAATGCTCTTCAAATAAATCAGGAGTTACATTTGAAATCTCATTTACCTGATGGTATAAAAATATAGGTACTCCTTTATTTCTAAAATATATAATCAATGCTATTATAATTATTGCTATCCACATATTAACTCCTTTTTGCTCTTTTAGAATATTATACCAAATCTAAGTAGAAAATACAAAAAAAGAAAAAAGATGAACCGACTGTTCATCTTTTTCCTTAAAAATATTTAGGGTTAGACTACAACATATGAATCTAAAAAGTGGGGTTTAAAAAAATTATTTGGAATATGGTGCCTAGAAATGGATTCGAACCATCGACCGTACGGGTATGAACCGTATGCTCTAGCCAACTGAGCTATCTAGGCATATCTTTAGCATCATTACACTAATATAATACACCAACTTATAAAAAATGTCAAGTTTTTTTTAAATTTTTTCTAAAAAAAGAACACGTTAGAAAACGTGTCCTCATAAAAAACATTTTTAATTACTCAGCTGGTTCGAATTCATCTTTTCCAACACTACAAAGTGGACATAACCAATCCTCTGGTACATCTTCCCAAGCAGTTCCTGCTGCTACTCCATTATCTACATCTCCTACTGCTGGATCATACTCGTATCCACAAACTTTACATATATATTTTTTCATAATCATTTCCTCCTAATTTTATTTGTATTTTAATCTTTAAATAATTTATTTACTTGCCCATAATCCATGGATATTGCAATACTCTCTTGCTACAACTTCTTTTCCCTTAGGTACTTCAAAAAAAGCTTCTGGCTCTTGTTCAGGCTTTAAGTATTTTCTATAAAGAGTATCTCCATCTACTTCTAATTCTATAAACTCAATATAATGAGCTTCTGCCATAGGATGTTTAGCTTCTTTTCCTACTCTTACTAAATATCCATTTTCTTTTTCTTCTATATATGGAACATGTTTTTCTGTAGTAGCATCTTCTACTTTAGGTACTACTAACTCAAAACCATTAGGTAAAGTATCGCAGCATTTTTCTTTAGTTGCTACTACTTGAACTAAAGTTCCACACTCTAATTTTATGAAACTATTTTTTTTCATATCTATCTCCTCCTAATAAATAAGATATCCCTTATTTATTATTCGAGCACTCTTGACAAATTCCTTTAAAATAATAATGTTGTTCTTTTATTTCACAATTTTTTAATTTGTCATCTTCTAAAAGATTTTGATTGATTCCTATATCATATATTTTCCCACATTTTTCACATTTAAAATGTCCATGAACTGCCATAACACTATCATATCTTGTTTCATTCTCTTCAATTACTATTACATTTACTATCTTTTTCTCAATAAAAAGATTTAGCGTATTGTAAACAGTAGTTTTAGATAGAGTAGGAATTTCTGTACATAAGGCTTTATATATCATATCTACTGTAGGATGATTTTTATTTTCAACCAAATACTGAAATATTTTAATTCTCTGATAAGATGGCTTTATCTCATGAGCTTTTAAGTACTCTCCTATATTTTCAATATGAAATTCCATCCTTAACACCTCCTATTCTAAATAAATCAACTTTGTAATTATTCTATATTTATATAGTACACTATTTTATATCCATTGTCAAGTATTTTCATATTAAATTATGACTTTTTTCATCAAGTATCTATGAATCCCTTTTCCATACTCATCTTCTTGATATTCTTCAATCCTATATCCTAAGTCTTTATATAATTTCATTGCTATGCTATTATTAGGGTCAACTGTTAATCCTACTTCTTTATATCCTAATCTTTTTAGGTATTTTTCACTCTCTTCCATTATTTTTCTAGCATTTCCACGATTTCTATATTTTTTTCTAGTAGAGATTCCATATAAAAACACCTCATCTTTTCCAAGTACTTGCATATATTCAGCAATAGTTATAATCTCATCTCCCTCTACTAACACAAATACTTTTCCATATCTTATAAGAGCTTTTAAAATCCACAGGTCTACATTTCCATTCCCTTCAAAAGCTTCTTCTTCTATCTCTACTATTTTATTCATCAAAGTTAAATCCACATCATGGAGCTCTCTAAATTCCATACTACCTCCTAATAATCAACTTTTGATAGATAAAGACCATTTGGCTCAGCCACTTTTTTTAGATATTTTTTATTAGGATTTTTTAACATCTCCTCCATATAATTGCTAGGAAGATTTCCAAAATATATATTTAAAGCTGTTCCTATTATTATTCTAATCTGAGATTTTAAAAAAGAACTTCCTAATATTTCAACACTAATTCTATTACTACCTATTTTTTTTACTTCAATACTATATATCTCTCTTATAGAGGTTTTACTTCCACAATCACTCATTCTAAAATTATTAAAATCATGTACTCCTACTAAAATATCTAAAATTTTTTGGAATCTCTCTGCCTCTATTTCTTTATTTACATATGTTTCATATCGATTCTTAAAAGGATCTCTTTCCCAAGAAATTATATAAGTATATCCTCTTTTTTGAGCATCAAACCTTGAATTAAATCCTATATCTACCTCTTCAATATCTAATAGCTCTATATCCAATGGTAATCCTCTCATCAGTACATACTTCAATCTATCTAAAGGGATAGTTGAAGTAGTATAAAAATTAGAAACTTGAATAAGAGCATGAACCCCTCTATCAGTTCTACCTGAAGATATCATATCTATCTCATCTTTTAATACAACATTTAATAACTTTTCTATCTCTCCTTGAACTGTTCTTTTATTTGGCTGCCTTTGAAAACCATAAAACATACTTCCATCATATCTATAACTTATCTTTATATTTCTCATTTTCTCCTCTTGAGTAGATAAAATAAAAAAAGAGATTCATTAGAATCTCTTACTAACTACATGGTGCGAAGAGAGAGACTTGAACTCTCACGTCTGGGACACTAGATCCTAAGTCTAGCGCGTCTGCCAATTCCGCCATCCTCGCACGAATGGTGCGTCATACAGGATTTGAACCTGTGGCAACACGATTAAAAGTCGTGTGCTCTACCAACTGAGCTAATGACGCATCTTATTAAGTTTTTATGGGGTGATCGACGAGGCTCGAACTCGCGACAACCAGTGCCACAAACTGGCGCTCTACCAACTGAACTACGATCACCATATTTTGTCTTTTTTATAAGTGGCGTGTCTGAAGAGATTCGAACTCCTGACCCACGCCTTAGAAGGGCGTTGCTCTATCCAGCTGAGCTACAGACACATTAATTGGAGCGGGAAACGAGGGTCGAACTCGCGACATTCAGCTTGGAAGGCTGACGCTCTACCAACTGAGCTATTCCCGCAGATTTAATGGTCGGAATAGCAAGATTCGAACTTGCGGCCCCCTGCTCCCAAGGCAGATGCGCTACCGGACTGCGCTATATTCCGACGCCTTTCTCTCAAGACAAGAATAATTATAGCATCTATATCAAAAACTGTCAACACTTTTTTTAAAAAAATTATTTATTTTTTAATTTTCATATTTAATCCTTGATTTTATTAAGTTTATAGATATTATTTTTTTCTTTCTATTTATATTTTTTTCTTTTTTATTTACATTTTTTAAAAAATTCTAAAAATTTTTTTATATTTTTTATTTTTTGTTATATAATATATTAAGAGTAGTCTCGTATATTTTTAATAAGGAGGTAATTTCATGAAAAATACAAAAAAAATAATAGCTAGTTTGTTATTAGGAATGACAGTAGTAGGGTGTACTTCATCTCCTTTTTTAGATGAAACTGGTTCTGTTAATAAAAAAACTTCTGGAACAGCTGGTGGAGCTGCTGCTGGAGCTCTAATAGGACAACTTATAGGTAAAGATACTAAAGGAACTCTTATTGGAGCTGGTATAGGAGCACTTGCTGGACTTGGTTGGGGAGCATATAGAGATAACCAAGAAAAAGAGTTGAGAGAAAGATTAAAAAATACTGAAGTTGAAGTAAGTAGAGAGGGAGATAACTTAAATCTTTATCTACCTGGAGGAGTAACTTTTGCTACTAATAGTGCTAATATAGCTTCTAACTTCTATGGTCCACTAAATTCCATTGCTTCTGTATTAGTACAATACCCTGAAACTAGAATAGTAGTTAATGGTTATACTGATAATACTGGAGCTGCTAGCTATAACTTAGATCTATCACAAAGAAGAGCTAATAGTGTTAGAGATTATTTTATCTCTCAAGGTGTAGAATCATACAGAGTAACTTCTGTTGGACATGGAATAAATAATCCAAGAGCAACTAATAGTACTGCTGCTGGAAGAGCAGAAAATAGAAGAGTAGAGATTCAAATCCTACCATTAAATTAATACAAGTGTAATTTTTTATTGACATTTTAATCTTTTTCCTTTATACTTAAACATATTATTTTTAGAGAGGGAGAAAGATGAAATTAAGGCAAAGACATATTATAATTATAATTTAATATATTTTTAATTATGGCTAGGTCTTATTTTGTAAAGATTAGAGTACACTCTATGAGCATATTTTGTTTATTTAGCCAATAGTTTATCTATTGGCTTTTCTTTTGTAAAATTTACCAGCTATTATAGCTGGTTTTTTATTTATAATTTTATACTAAGGGGAGGTTTTATATGGAAAATTTTGGTTTTTTATCTATATTGCCTATAATTATAGCTGTAGCTATGGCAATTAAGACTAAAAATGTTATTTTATCGTTATTTACAAGTGTATTTGCTGGAGTTATGATTTTACTCAACTACAATCCTCTAGCAACTACAAAAGCACTGATGACTGATTATTTTTTGAAGCAATTAACTGATAGTTACAATGCTGGAGTTATTGTACTTATGCTATTTATTGGTGGATTTATAGAACTTATGATGCGTTCTGGTGGAGCTTATGCTTTTGCTCAAAGTGTTGGAAAACTTATAAATTCTAAAACTAAAGCACAACTAGCTGCTTATTTAGCTGGAATTATAATATTTTTCTCTGACCTTGGAACACCATTAATTGTAGGACCTATATTTGCTCCATTTTTTAAAAAATTAAAAGTATCAAAAGAAAAATTAGCTTTTATTTTAGACTCTACATCTTCACCAATAGCAGTTCTTGTACCTTTTATTGGTTGGGGGGTATTCATAATTGGACTTTTACAAAAAGAATTTGAAACTCTTAGATTACCTATATCTGACTATGAAGCCTTTGTAAAAGCAATCCCATTTAATATATATCCAATTCTTGCTCTAGTAATTATTCCAGCATTAGCTCTTATGAAATTAGATTTTGGTCCTATGAAAGTAGCAGAGGAAAATATAGCTAATGATATTGAGCTTGAAATTAAAGAGAAAAAAGAGTATATTGTAGAAAATGCTAAGCCTATATATGTTTGGCTACCTATACTTATTCTAATTACTACTTTATTTGTTATGCTTGGATATGATTTTATGTTCAGAAGATTTTCTGGAAGTGAATTTAGAGCAGCTTTAAGTAGTGGTTATCTATATGCAGCTGTAGTCTTAGCTATAATGATGTTAATAAACAAAAGTAAATCCTTTGAAGAAATTTTTTCTATCTATTTAAATGGAGTTACTAAAATGACTCAAATAGCAATAATACTTATTCTAGCTTGGTCTTTAGGAACAGTTAATAAGCATCTTGGTTCTGCTGATTATATAGTTCATTTTATGAAAAGCATAAATCTATCTGGTGGACTTATTCCTGCAATAGCCTTTATATTAGGATGTATAATCTCATTTGCTACTGGTAGCTCTTGGGGAACATACAGCATAATGATACCTATTGTAATCCCTATGGCTATGACACTTAATGCCCCTCTATATGTGACTATTGGAGCTATATTATCAGGTGGATTATTTGGAGACCACTGCTCTCCTATATCTGATACAACTATCCTTGCTTCTGCTGGTTCTGGTTGTAGTCATATAGAGCATGTTAGAACTCAGATTTTCTATGCCATTTTAAATGGTATATTAGCATTTATTGGATTTTTAGTCGGTGGTTTTTTCCAAAGTTATATTATTTTAATAGTATGTATAATAATTCAAATATCTATTTTAGTTTCTATAAAAATTAAACAAAAAATTTAGGAGGCAATTATGCAATTTTTTTCTGGAAGATTTAAAGAGAAAGCAAGTCATTTAATTTTAGATTTTCATTCATCTATCAATTTTGATAAAAGATTATATAAGTATGATATTATGGGAAGTATTGCCCATGTAAGAGGATTAGGAAAACAAGGAATAATACCTCTAGAAGATTCAAAACTTATTGAAAAAACTTTAAAAGAGATATTAAAAGATATAGAAGATGGAAAAATAGTATTTTCTATTGAGTATGAAGATATTCATATGAACATTGAAAAAATACTTATTGATAGAATTGGAGATATAGGAAAAAAACTACACACTGGAAGAAGTAGAAACGACCAAGTTGCTGTAGATATGAAATTATTTACTAAAGATGAAGTTGTAAAAGTACAGGCTCTACTTTTAGATTTATTAGAAGTTATCAGTTCTATGGCTAAAGAGAATATCTCTACATATATGCCTGGATTTACACATCTTCAAAAAGCTCAACCTGTATCTTTTGCCCACTATATTTTAGCTTATGCTGAGATGTTTAGAAGAGATTATGTTAGACTCTCTAATGCTATGAGTTTAGCTGACACATCTCCACTTGGGTCTGCTGCCTTAGCAGGAACTACTTATCCTTTAGATAGAGAGTTTACAGCTTCAGAACTAGGATTTACAGCTCCTACTTGGAATAGTATGGACAGTGTAAGTGATAGAGATTATCTAATAGAAATTATGAATGCTTTTTCACTTATTATGGTTCATCTTTCACGTTTTTGTGAAGAGATAATTATCTTTAGTTCCAATGATTATGGATATATTGAACTAAGTGATTCCTTCTCTACAGGAAGTAGTATTATGCCTCAGAAAAAAAATCCAGATGCTGCTGAATTAATTAGAGGAAAAAGTGGAAGAGTATTTGGAGACTTAATGGCTCTACTTACAACAATGAAAGGAATACCTCTAGCTTATAACAAAGATATGCAAGAGGATAAGGAAAATTTCTTTGATGCCCTAGATACTGTAAAAGCTTGTTTAAATGTATTTATAGGAATGTTCCATACTCTCACAGTTAAAAAAGAAAATATGCTTTTAGCTGCCTCTCAAGGATTTATAAATGCCACTGATGTAGCTGATTTCTTGACAGAAAAGGGAATGAGCTTTAGAGATGCCTATAAAATAGTAGGAAGTATGGTAGCTTACTGTATTGATAATAATACTACATTTGAAAATTTAACTCTTGAAAATTATAAAAATTTCTCTGAACTTTTTGACAATGATATCTATGAAGCTATCTCTATTAAAAACTGTGTAGAAAAAAGAACCACACTAGGTGGTCCTGGTAAAGAAAGCGTTTTAGCTCATATTGAATTTTTAGATAAATTTATTCTTGACTCTGAAAAATATGTAAATGAGTTTAAATTAAATAATATTTTAGATTAATACTTAAAATTCTTTATAAATTTTTCTCCATCAGCAAATCCTTGATGATAGACAGCTAATAATCTCTCTCTGTTCTTCTCAAATCTATCTATTTTTAGAGGAGCAGAGGGAGCTATAACCATAGCTTTTCCCTCTTTTTCTAATCTTCTTATCTCCTCTTGATTCTCTTTATATACTTTATGATGTCTTTTTAATAGTTCCACCATTGCTGGATATTTTCTCATCTTCCAAGCTACTAAAGGAAAACATTTTAGTGGAGGCTTTATAAAATTTCTATCTCTAGTTAAAACTACTATAAGTTTATCACAACCATCTTTTAAGGCTTGTGACACAGGTATAGGAGCTGATGTTCCCCCATCGAAATATATTTTTCCTCTATAAGTTACAGGATTAGCTACTAAAGGAATAGAAGATGAAGCTCTCAATATGGTTGCTCCATCATGTATGGAGTCCTTCCCATAAAACTCTGCTTTTCCAGTTTTTGCATTGGTAACTCCCACTTTAAAATCACATGGGTTAGCAAAGAAGCTATCGTAATCAAAAGGATCTAGCCTTTCTGGAATCTCTTCATATAAAAAATCCATTCCAAAGAGGGAACCTGTTTTTAAGTAGTTACTCCAGCTAAGATATCTCTTATCTCCTATATAATCTATATTAGTTCTAAGTGCTCTTCCGTCTTGCTTAGATATATATGAAGCTGCATTAGAAGCTCCAGCAGAAACTCCTATTACATAATCTGGCATAAAGTTATATTTTCTAAAAGCATCTAGTACTCCTACTGTATAGACACCTCTCATTCCTCCGCCTTCCAGAACTAATCCTATTTTCATACTCTACCCCCTAAATGATTTATTTTTATAATATTTTATACTATTTTTTATGAGAATTCTATAATTTTTTATATTTTAAAATTTATAACTAGCTTTTACAGTTCCAGTAACTTTTTCTGCATTATATTCTCCCGAAAAATATTTTAATTCTAAACCTAATCCTATATTTTGTATCTTTATATCTGTTCCTATCTTAGTTACTGCTCCTCTTTCTGCTACTCCACTTGTTGTGCTTATATCATGAATATCCATCTTAGGGGCATTATTTAATAGATATTTATTCATCTCATAAGATACTGTTCCATATGTATTTATTCTCATTTTTTGAAGTAAAAATTCTGTTTCTGCTCTTACTTCTGGATTTATTTCAAAAATTATCTCTCTATTACTTGTTACTCTATATTCATCATTATGTCTATCTTCTAAAGAGTAACTTACTTCTGGTAAATAATACAAAGTTAAATCTATCCCTGTTGTTAATTTCATATATTTTAAATCTCTATCCATTCCAAAACCAGTTCCAAAATTTCCTGAATAAGTTTTAAAATCACTCGAATTAATATTACTATCTAAATAATTTACCCCAATTATTCTTTTTACAAAATATCCTTTATCATTGTATAATTTAGAATAGGAATGCAATGAGTAGTTTTCTATATTTCCTGTAAAATCTCCATCATAGTCTATATTTGACCTTCCATAAATAAAAGCTTTACCATTATAAAGAGTATGTCCTGTATTTTGTTCTTCCACAGTTTCATAAGTAAATCCATGTGTTAATATACTCTGCTTATACTCTCTAAACTTATTACTTTCATACTTAGAGTCAGAATAATTTCCTATATATGTAGCTCCTTCTTGAAAATTTCCCTCTGTCATATCATACATTGAATCTCTAAGCAAAGAACTTTGATTTTTTAACATAGCAACTCTTGCACTATATTCTGAAACAACAGCATTAGAAAGGTCACTTAAAGTTTCTTTTCTAAAATAATCTGGAGTGGATACAACTATATCCCCTTTATTTTCTTGGATTTGTACTCTCACTGGTCCCATATCTATATAATTTTTCCCATCAAAAGATGAAACTGTTACCCTACTATTTTCTACATCAGATATTGTCATAAATAGGTAATCTTTTCCGTATTGCATCTCTTTTTCCGAGTTAATATTTCTAATATCTAGTTTTAAATCTAACTCTCCATCTACCTTTTCTACAATAACCTTATCATTTTTTTCTTCAGACATATCAGCATTAAAAAAGATAGCTCCACTTCCACTCATAGTATTAGCTTTCAATGTGTGGTACTCCCCTGTTTCTTTTACATCATCAAAAACTAATACTGTTTCATCAAGCTTTAAATTTCCTACCTCTGAATCCTTAGTTATATTCCACTCTGAATTTTTTAAATCTACACTACTTTGAGAATCAGCTATTATGCTCCCTTTAAGCTTAGAGTCTTTTAAACTTACTTCACTATTTTTAGAATTTATCTCTCCTTCTATATATGCATATCCAGCTTTTAGTTCTGAATTCTCTTGAAGATTTATATCTCCTTTATGAAATGTAGTTATCTCATTAAATCTATTATTAGCTGCCAAATCACTTAAAATTACAGCTATGGCATTTTGAGTTTTACTATCTTGAGTCTCATCATAGATATATTGAGTTTCATCTTCAAGATATCCTATTACTACCTGATTTTCTTTTGTAGTATTAATATCTCCATTTACTATAGCATACACACTTTCCTGTAACTTAGCTCCCTCTGCTAAGTTTATATTTTCTACATTAAATTCACTATAATAATAATCTCCATTTACAGTAGTATCCTTTATTTTTTCTCCAGCATGTAAATCCCTTCCACCAGATAAAATAAGATTAGTATTACTATCTTTAACATTGATATCTCCATTTAAATGAGTTCCCCCAGTGATAGCAAAGTTTTTTTCTTCACTTCCACTAATATTTACATCCATCTCTCCATTTATTCTATTTTCATCATACTCTCCAAACTGTCCATGATAAATAGATGATTCATTTTTAAATTTATCTGTATTAATATTTATTATAGCTTTTTCATCTGAATTATGGTTTACTATCATAGCTCCTGAATCTGTTGCATTTATATCTCCAAAAGCTATTTTATTTCCATTTACATCTAGTCTTCCACCTCTAAATCCAAAGTTAATCTTAGATGTATCTATTTGTTCAGAATCCTTTAATACTACAGTAGCTCTTCCACTAACTATATCTATATAATCAAAAGCCTGTTTATTTCCATTTCCATCAGCTTGTTGATCTAAAATAACTGTTCCATCTCCCACATTTAAAGCTCCCTCATTTATTCCAGTAGCATTTACATGTAGTGTTCCCTCTCCTATTTTATGTAGAGCATCTCCCTTTACTCCATTTACCTGCCAAAGTACCTCTTTATCCTTAGCTATCTCTATTCCTGCTCCTACCCAGGTTTCTTTTCCTGTTTCACCTTTAACTACATAATCATTTTTAAAAGTGAGTTTTCCAGCTCCCATATTAATAGAATCTTCTAATTTAATAGTTCCACCCTCTCCAGCAAAAGTCAGATGTTTTGTAAAATTAAGTTCATCATTAGTAGCCTTAGATAGATCTATATCAGATTTTAAACCATTGTATGTCCAAGTTTTATCTCCTTGAGTTATAGTTCCAGTTCCTGTATTACTTCCCTCTTCAGTATTTACTGCTCCCCAAACTATCTCTCCAGCTCCTTTTATATCCTCTATCTCTGGAAGATAGTCTGCAGCTATTAAAGCATCTATCCCCTCATTATTCAGTAAGGTATATAAACTATTTCCTCCTGATATTGATTGAGCAAATCCTATTAACTCCCACTCCTGTTTTTCTATATTAAATCCCCAAAGAGGCGAACCACTATCTCCAGGTTCTAAATATATAGGCAGAGCACTGCTATCTAAAATACCTTCAAAAGCATTATCTCTTCCTGTAATCATTATATCTGTATTTCCTGGACTCCAAGTAACTTTTCCTGAAATTGTATTTGGATCAATAAGTCCCCCTGTTAAATAATTATATGCATAAGCTAAATACTCTTTCCCATCTTCCCCTTGAACATACTGCATTCCACTTCCTACTCTTGCTAAAACAGCATACTTTTCTTTTAATTCATTTATACTTAAGCTAGCTAAATTTTCTTCTGTTCTATTTGTAGGAGCTACATCTGTAACTACTTTACTTAATCTTGGAGCATGAAGAAGTCCTATCTCATTTCTATCAATCATTTTATAACTATGTCCTGTATTATACCCATAGGTAACTCCTGTATATCCAACATTATGTTGTACCCCTCCCACATAATTTGGATCTATTAAAGTTCCTACTCCACTAGAATCTGTTGAAGCAAAATCTAATATAGGGACTTCAATAATTTTAAAACTTCCATCTTTTCTTGTTACTTTCACATTTACTGCCCCTACTTTAAAATCTCCCCTATTCATAGCAAAATCTTTATATAATTGATAATCTATTAAATCCGATACCGTTCCACAATAGATGATTTTTATAGTAAAAATATATATAAGTAAACTCTTTAATCTCTTCATCTCACTTCCTCAATCATTTTTTATATACACAAAAAAGGAGCTGCTTTTACAGTTCCTTTTTATTTTACTTATTAAAACTTATACCCTATTCCAGCTCCTAAACTCCACTCTGATTTAGCTTTGTTTTTATCTACCCCACTATATGAATCTCTTGCAAAGATATAATTTCCTTTTATATCAAAAGATACTCCACTTTCTAAAGCTACTTCATATTTAGCTCTCAATCCTAAATTATGTTCATTTTGTCCAGCTATTACTGTATCAAACTCTTTACTTCCATTAAATTTTGTTGTAATGCTATTTTCCTTTTCTCCATCTAATATCACATCATAGAAAGCTCCAGCTACTAAGCTATGTTTTACCCCTGCTGTTACTATATCTTTTCTTATATCTAAAGCAATTTTTGCTCCTGTATAGTCAAGATCTTTAGAATTTAGATGAAGTGCTCCCTTTCCATTTTCATCTATTCCCTCTTGTGAAATATAAATATAATCTAGTCCTATACTTGGCTCTAAATAAAGATTCTCTCCTATCATATGAGAGTATTTTGCATCAGTATAAATAGTAAAAGCATTATCACTATAGCTAGCTTCATTTTTACTTCCTATTATTGAGTATCTCTCTCCTTGATAATCTCCATATTGATATCCAGCACCAGCTAATAATCTTAAATTTCCTAGATATTTTTTAGCAAATCCTCCTAGATATATAGATGTTCCATCTACATTTGAACCATTAGTTAATTCACTTTTTAAATTATTAGCTCCAAATACAAGACCTAAAGTTAAATCTTTATCTAAACCATACTCTCCAAATGTATAGATTCCTGTTAACTTACTATCTACATCTGCTCTATATTTTTCAAGCTTAGCATTACTTCCTAGTAATCCCTCTGAAGTATATCCTCCATCAGTATGAGTTAGTCCTCCTGCTACTGCCCAACTTCCTAACTCTGGTTTTAAATCTTTATCTTTTACAATATTTGTAAACCCTTTGATAGATCTTCTTGATAGTTCTGAAGATAGTGCATATGGAGATTGAAAAGCTATCTCTTTAGTATAAGCTACCACTCTATCAGCTTCTGTCAGTTCCCCTTTTATTTCTTCAAAATCAGAACTTGATACAAACCCTTGGAAAACTCCTTCCAATCTTTCATACCCATCTGGCAAAACTATATCTCCATTTTGACTACCATTTCCAATAACTCCACTTAGACTTCCTTCAACTGTTACTTTGAAATCCTCTCCATCTGTACTAGTTACTCCATATAGATCACTGTCAGTTTTTACAGATACATTTTCTAGTTTTACTCCAGCCATATCTATTATAGCTTCTTTACCTATATTTTCTGTATTAAATACTAAATTTCCTGTTCCTTTTTCCCCTGTTCCAACTATTGTAGCTCCACTTCCTGTTAAGGCATGCTCAAGTTTTTCTCCATTATCCTTTAGCCCTAATGTTAAATTTCCACTGCTTCCTATTGTTATTTTCCCAACACCAGATATCTTAGATTCTTGTGAGATATTTACATCTTGATTTACCTCTATATTCTCCACTCCTGATATATTTGAATTGATATTTACACTGTTATTTGTAGAGTAAGTTATAGTACTAGTAGGTGTACCAAATACTAATTTATCTTCTCCACTTCCTAAGTCAATGTTTCCATTAATAATTATATTTCCATTTAAACTTAGTAAATCTTTTCCTTTTCCTAAATTAATATTTCCATTAATAATGCTATTGTCATTTAAGTTTACTGTATTATCTCCTTCATCTCCTGATATTACAGCAACTTCTCCATCTAATCCTCCACCATTAACAACTATATTATTTCCTGTAAACATATTATTTCCTTCTATTTTTATAGCTGTTTTATAAGCATTAACCACTGAATCATTTAGGGTAAAATTTTCATTTAATGTTAAAGTATTGTCTACTCCATTTAAAATTAGATTAGAATTTTTCTCAGATAGCTTCTCTATTCCTATTGTATTAGTACTATTTTCAGAAATCTCTATATTTATCACTGTATATGTTGTCCCTTTATAATCTACAGTTACACCATTTTTATTTTCTGACTCTATTTTTATAACTTCTCCACTATCATCTAAAGATATTTTCAAACCATTATTAATTAAATCATCACTTCCAATTGTTACAGGTCCTTTTCCAATAAGTAATCCAGAATTATTTATATTCTGTTCTCCATTACGCATTTTCACATTTATAGCAGTATCTTTTCCTCTAATAACTCCTATATTAGTTAAATTTTCTATACTTGCATTATCTGCAATAACATTTACTCCATTTCCAGATATTATTCCACTATTATTCAAATTACCTATATAAGCTTCATCTCTAGAAGCTTCATTTTTAGAAGAAACGATTATCCCTTGTATCTCTCCAGTGTTATTTAGATTTTCTAAAGTAGCTTGATTTTTTCCAATAATTTCAATAGCTTTCCCTTCTAAGTCATTTATCTTACTCTCATTAGTAAAATTACCTAATCCAGCATTATCATTTTCTATTAAAATTTTTGCATATACTCCACTACAACTTAATAAAAACATTACCATAGTGGCTACAGTAATATTAAGCCCCTTCTTTTTATTATTTCTTTTTATGAATCTTTTTAATAACTCATCCATTTTTTCAATAACTCCCTTTTAAATAAAAATTTTCATTTTCATTTATATGTTAATATTTTTTTAAAATTAATTATTTTTTTATTTGCATAATAGAAGTTCATTATACTGAATATTTGTGACAAATTTGTTACAAAAAATAAAAAAAGAATGACGTAGATTAAGAAGAATAAAAGTAAATACTTACTCTTTATTCTTTAAACAAAAGTCATTCTTGATTTATTTTAATTTATTCCAATTTCTTAAATTCTAATTCTAGTCTTCTATCTTAGATACAGCATCCTCTACAGCCATTATAAATCCCTCTGAGCTATATGTTGCTCCTGCTACTGTATCTAGTTTTGATATATCTTGAGTAGATTTTATTTGAGTAATTAATTGTCCTATTGCTGGGTCAGCTATTGCTGCTGTATCATCATGTGTATATTTTATATCAGAGATTCTAACTTCACCTTTAGAATTTTTCTTAGCAAGTATTGTTACAGTAATCTCATCATTAAATCCATCTCCTACACCAGTATACTCTTTAGGTGCATTAGCTTTCTCCACAAATATACAAGCTAGTCCAACTACAATAAAAGCTATTACACAGATTTTTCTAATTTTCTCAACATTCATTTCTCTTTCCTCCTATACTATAATAAAGATTTATTCTTCATTATTATATCATAATATATAGAGAAAATAAATATTTTTGTACTCTTATTTATTATTAAGTTCTTGATCTAGATAATATTCTATCTTCTTAATATCAAGATATGTGTCTATATCCACTGAATATTTTTCATTCATCACATAGGCAAGTCTACCATCATTAAGACTTGTATCTAAACCAAAATCCTCATTTAACTCTTGAATATATATAGCTCCATTTACTCTATAGAACTTTGGAAAATCCTGTCTTCTCATTGTACTATTTAGTGAAAGAAGATTTTTTACCGTTCCATCTTCATTAATAGTTCTCATAAGTACTGGGTTCTCATCAACTTCTGTAACACTTACAAGGCTTTTCTCATCACTTTCAAAAAGCTTTTCTATTGCCTCATCTATATGCCAACCTTTTCTAAGAGGTACAGTATTTTGAAGTAATACTAGATAATCATACTCCTCTCCATGCTCCTTTAGCCAATTTATAGCGTGCACCACTGCATCTATTGTCTTAGATGTATCTTGAGCTAACTCTGCAGGTCTCATAAAAGGAACATCTCCACCAAATTTTTCTGCCACAGCTTTTATTTCCAAATCATCAGTAGAAATAACTGTCCTATCTAAATATTTTGATGAATTAGCACACTCTATTGAGTATTGTATAAGTGGTTTCCCATATATCTCTATTATATTTTTTGAAGGTATCCCCTTACTTCCACCTCTAGCTGGTATTATTCCCAATATTTTTTTTCCTTTATACATTTTGATTCTCCTTTCTACTTCTATATTTTTTCATAATCTCCTTTAAAAGATAAAAAGTATTAAATGATTTTAATTGAATCCAAGCTTGCTCCCTGTACTCTGCTATAAAGAAATCTATTAAAAATAGAGCTGTAAACTGAGTAATAAGTGTGGCAATAGCAGCTCCATCTATTCCATATCTAGGTATAAGGAGAGCATTTAAAATTATATTTAGTATAAGACTTATAAGTGTCTTATAAAAACTTTTTTTAGTGATATTTTTAAGTGTCATATGCCCAGTCTGCAATGAACCATTAGCCTTTATAAATATTGATACTGCTAAAATAGTATAAACTCCTATTGCTGGACTATATTCCTGTGCATATACATATCCAAAGGTATATTTTACTACAACTATTGATACTAAGGTTATTATAAAATAAAATTGTGTCACTAGAGTATTAGAAAAAAGATAAAATTGGTAATACTCCTTATAATCCTTTCTATATAGCTCCATCATCTTAGGAAAAAGTGAATTTTGTACAGGACCTAAAAGTATAGCTAAGATAGTAGATAGCTGAACTCCTATTGTATATATCCCTACATCTGCTACTCCCATATAGTATTTTATCATAAGTCTATCCACTTGAGTATAGACTAAAAATGATATATAGGTTACCCACAAAAATTTCCCTTCATCTATTATCTGATAGAGTAGATTTTTATCTATCCTTCTCTCTATATTTGAAAGTTTTGATAGATAAGTTCTTCTATATTGAAATTTCAATATTCCCATTCTTATAAGGCTACCTATACACCTTATAGCAGGGACAGCTACTATTCCTACTCCAAATAGCATCCCAATATATTGAAGTGTATAGGATATTATCTTTACTATATTATTGGAAATAACTATTCTTCTAGATTCTAGCTTAAACTCAAAAAAGTTTTCTATCCCATAGGTTGCTGTAGTAAGTATATTATCTAAACAGATAAGCAGTAACATATAGAAAAGAAGATTATCCATACCAAATGCAAATTTTAAAATTATAGGTATAAATATTATTATCCCTGCCATACTGTTACGAAAAAAATTCACATTGAAGATAACATTATTGAAGTTATCCTCTGTATAGTACTTTTTTATTACCCTACTATTGAGCAACTCAAATAGTATTGCTGAAAATGCTACTAGAGATACAGCATAATTATATTTTCCATAGAGTTCTGCTCCATAGTAGTTGGCAATTTTTATTCCTACTAAAAATTGTAACAACAGTATAAATACTTGGTCAAACATAAGCCAAGCTATATTTTTAGTTATTTTTCCTCCACTACTCATTATTTTCTCCTCGTATAATATTTATATATAAAAAAGAGGGAAATTTCTACTTTCCCCCATTAATAATTTTTTAACTTTATATCTCCTAAACCAGAATCTTTCAAAATCTGTTCAGCTTGTAATATAATATCATTTAATACTAATTTAGAGAGCTCTTCCACTATATTTTTTAACTGAATATCATCTTTTTTTTCTGAGACTTCAAAAAAATATTTAAATTCAACTAATCTCTCTATTTTAAGAGTAAACATGTTTTTTCCTTCACTGTCAGATGTAACACTACAAACTATCTTAGCAATATTTAATCTATTTTCCTCTAACTTAAAATTTTCTGCAAATCCAATACTTCCTTGAGTTATAATCTCTAACCCATCTTGTGATACATTCTTTATTTGTTCATGATTTTTTTCAAAACTCAGAGCATCCAATATATTATTTTCTATCTGTATTTTCATAATCTATACCTCATACATCTTAAAATTTTCTTCTCCATATTTAGATAATGCAAACTTATATTTTCTCTTTATTTTTGTGATAGTTGTTTCTTCAATATGCACTGAATTATACTTACTTACGTTATACCTTTTGAAAAAAAAACTATCTATATTTTTTACATTTGTATCACTAACATAAAATATAGTTTTTAAATCCTTTATTTCATCCCTATTTGTTACAAATAAAGCTGTAGGATAGATTTTCTTCAATGCCTCAAAGTTTTTTTTCTTTAATTTATGCCCCTTTATTACTATAATCTTTCCTGGAAAAATCCCATTTAAAACACTCATTTCTTATCCCCCTTATTCATAAGTAGTAACAAGTGCACTTATATTTAAAACATCATCAAAACCATCTCTTCTTTTATAGTCCTGTATTTTAAAATTTACCTTTCTCGCTATTATGATTTCTGCTTCTAAATCTCCATATTTAGATAACTCTTCATCTATATAACCACATTTAACTTCCGAAGAAAGGGACAAATTAAATATGAGAAAAGATTTTGCTAAAAATTCGGAATTTCTTAAAATCCCCATGTGCCTTAATGCTACTTTTTCTGAAAATGAAGTTGATATAAAATTAGGATAAAACTCCACTATCTCATCTATAACTTCATAGGCTAACTCTAATGTTTCTATATCCTCTTCTCTATACTCAGCTCTATATAATTCAGTATCCATTGGAAAATTAAATGTAAGGCAATTATCTAAAACTTCAATTTTTTTCAAATATTCCTTTGAAAAGCAATTCCCTTCATTTTCCAATAAAAATCTATTAATATCTCTATACAAAAAATCTGAATATTCAAATAATACATCTCTTTCCTCTTGAGATAAATTCTCTTTCCATTTTTTAAATAAAACTGAGCAAATTTCTTTATCTACCTTCATAAATATTCCTCATTAGATTTTATAACTAATTATACTATACTTTATATAATTTGTTAATAGTTATTTTTAAAGCTCTACATTTCTTACCATTATACTATCACAACTTCCAAATCTTTCAAAGAGTTTATCATCTACCTCTGTTCCATAAAAATCTATTGCTACATCTTTTCCAAAACCGAATACAGCTGTGGAGAAAAGAGTAACCACTCTCTCTAATTTTATTCCCATAACACTTAAAAGCTCCACTGGATACTTTTCTTTCATCACATAACACTCTTTAAAATATTTAAAATAATCTGTTTTTTCTCTTGGATGAGGTTTTATTATAATAGACTTATTAGGATATTTAGCTAATACTTTACTATATAGTTCTATCTTTCTATCCTCTGAAATTATTCCATCCTCTGACATAGGTTGGGTAAAGAGCATAACTGTTTCTCCATCTACCTTTTGAAATATCTCCTCATTAAAACTAAAAACATCTTTTATCAATCTCTTTTCATTTTCACTCTTTTTATTCCATAGCTCTTGAAGGTTTATTATTTCAGCTTTATTTTCAAGCCCTTGAGGTATTTTTTCACAAAGGGAAGATGTGAGATAGATTTTTTTACATCTATCTCCATAGCCCATCAATATTTTTCTCTCTCCTATTCCATAGAGTTTGGCTATAATATCCTGTATCTTCTCTTTCATACCACTAGGAGCTGCCTTATATGGCATATAGTTTAAAGTCCCTTCCTCTATAACATTTATTTTCTCTTTATAGAATACTCTTCTTCCAAGCTCAAGATTATCCATACCATATAGCTCACTCTCTCCCTTCTCTATCCTATTAAGAAGTGGAGCTAATTCATGCCTTATATCTCCTATATAGCTAGCCATTTTAAATCTATTAAATTTTGGATTTTTAGCATACATTCTAGCTTTTTCTAGAACTATCTTTTGTCCTACAAGTTTTTCTAAGATTTTCTCTTTTCCTTCATAAGTTATATAAGTAATATTATCCTTCTCTAAATCTGCTAAAAGTAAAAATATAAGCAAAACTCTGTCCATATCATAAAGAAATACTCTTTCCATAGCTACCTCCTAGTTATCAAAAAAAGGAATAGTTTTTAACTATTCCCCATATTATTATTTTGAATACTTATTTCTATAGTTTCTTATAAACTCCGCCATAAATGCTAAAAATACTCCTAACATTATTCCTAACACAGCTCCCACACCTACAAATAATATTAATGGCTTTCCTTCTGTGTCTGTAGTAACTGGAGATACTATTTTTATCATATCTGAATAAGTAGAGTCAATGTACTCTCTACTTAAAATATTCATATCCTCTATTATTTTATTTGCTTTTTCTACAACAACTCTTAATTTATCATCTAAATTTTTAATCTCTTCAGCACTAGGTGCCTTAATATCTAATTTACTATTTTCTAATAGTTGTATTTTTACTTTATTGTCTTCTATATTATTATTTAATGCTACATAATCTTCTATCAACTTTGAATAGTAATCATTTTTATCCTCAATATTTACTCCTTCATTTGCTATATTAGGTATTACTATTTGTTTCTGAGTAGGTTTAAAATTGTGTAACATTTCATTTAAAACCTCTACTTTACCATTTAAAGCTTGATTTTCAAGTATTAGATTTTGAATTTCAGAATCTACTCTAAGTAATTTATTATTGCTATCTTTTGAAAGTCCATTTATTGAATAATATGAATAGTAATCTTTTAATTCTACATTTTTTAAATTTCTTATTCTTTCACTTATCATTCCAAAAGAGTATCCCAATTTAGTAGAGATATAATTTTTATTTTCATAGGAAGCTATAGCCATTTCCATCATTTTTAATCTTTCATCTAATAAGATATAGCTGTCACTATAGTCATAATTATATATTTCATCTCCTATTGTTTGAATTATATAATTTGGTTTATGCTTAGTAATATAACTACTTATTGAATCATTTATTAACTTATTTAATATCTCTTTATCTTTTTCTTTAATCTTAATTCTGTAGTTACTAGCAGTAAAAGATAGAGTTTCTCCCCTTTTTAATGCATTATCTATAAGGGCTTGTGTAGAATCTGGTATTATTCCTTCTACCTCTATAGAGTTTCTAAAATCATCTAATTTTTTCCACCTAATTTCTCTTGGTACATATTGTAAGTATCATTAATTACATCTAGAGGTATAATATCACTTCTTAAAAATATTGAGCCATCTGGGTTTTTTCCCTTTTGTAACTCTGGATAATTAAAACCTATAATAGCTGTATTAAAACTATTTAATCTATTATAGATATATCCACCTAAAGTAGATAATAACATAACTACTATAGTTACTATAACTATCTTTACCTTATGCTTTAATATTGTATGAAAAAGCTCCATTAAATCTATCTCATCCTCTTCTTCATAAATCCTTCTTTCATCTAACTCTCTCACTTTTCTTTTCCTCCATAATTTTTTACACATGAGATATTATACAGGATTTATTCAATTTAGGCAATTTTTTTATTACTCAAATATTTTAAAGCTATCAATATAACAACAGCACAAATCCCTAAATAAATAAATGTCATTGGATTTTGTAATCCCCCTACTATTATTATCAAAGAACCTAAAATAGCTATTATAGGGATTATTAATCCTTTCATAGCTCCATCTACTTCTCCTTTTCTATATAATTTAATTACACAGAAATAAAGAATAATATATAGAATATAACTAGCTACTATAGGAATCTCTGAAATATCAGAGTTTGGTATTAGATTATACTTTTGAGCTATGTAGTTAATAACTATAAATACTGCTGTAATTACAAAAGCTATCTTAGCTGAAAACTTAGGTACATGATGCCCTTCCTCTAAATAGCTAATCTTTTCTGCCATTGGAAACATTCCTCTAATAGCTAGTGAATAAGGCATTCTTAAAAATCCTAATGTAAATCCATTAAGAGTTCCCAATACTGAAAATATTATGAAGATTAAAAATATCTTTGCTCCTGCTGTTCCAAATAACATAGTTACAGCTTCATTTACATGAGCATCCCCTAGTTCCATTATTCTTTCTGGACCAACTAAGATACTTATTCCCACAAAATAGAGTACATATGCTACCAATACAAATATAGGTCCTATTATAAGAGCTATTGGTAGATTTTTTTTAGAGTTTTTTATCTCATGTGATATAGAGGTTGATACTACCCAACCATCATATGAAAAAGCTATTGGAGCTAGAGCTCCCAACCAAGCTAGTGACCCACCAGCTGCTAGTATCTCTGCATTAGTTATAATCTTAGGATCTCCATATTTAAATCCAGCTATAGCCAATACTCCTATTAAAATAACTTTAGATATAGTAGTAAAGTTTTGGAAAAATCCTCCTAGTAATGCTGAGAAATAGTTGATAGTATAGCATCCTAAAAATGCTATTGCTCCTATTATTGCCATTCTCTCTGGAGTAGCTTCCCACCCCATAAGCATACACATATATACCCCAACTATCCAAGATACCACAGCTAATAGTGATGGATAGTAGATAAATACCTGAAACCATCCAAAAGCTCCAGCTATTTTTCTTCCTGCATACTCATCTGCATAGGTAATAACTCCACCAGGCTTAGTAGTTTTTGTTGCTAAAACAGCTATAGCAAGACTTCCGAATATTATTCCAATAGCGGCTATTACAAATACTGCCACTCCCTTTATTATACTTCCATTGGTATATACTAATATGTTATCACTTTTAAAAAATATACCTGAACCTATTACTATTCCCACTATCATAGCAATAGCAGTAAACAATCCATACTCTTCTTTCTCTTTTGCCATTCTCTTTTCTCCTAATTAAATTTATAATATTTTACTATTATACTATAATTTTTATAAGTTGAAAAGAAATTTTCTAAAAATTTATAAACTTAATATCAAAATTTTAATATATAAAAAAGCCCTTAGCTAAAAGCTAAAGGCTCTTTATATTTCTTATTTATAAGAATATGGTGTAGTTGTAGTTACGTTATTTACTGTGTTTGATCCTATTGAAGACATTCCAGAAGATACTGAACCTACTGAGTTTGAAGATGAAGTTCCAGCTGGAGATGATGATCCCATTCCGAATGCTCCCATGAAAGATTCTCCAACGCTAACTGGTGCTGCTGCAGGTGCTGCTCCTCCTACTGAAGTAGTTGTAGTAGCTTCAGCTGAAGTTGTAGTTCCAGTAGCTGAATCAGAAGATGTATTCTCATCAGCTGCAAATACTGCTACTGATAATGCCATTAAAGCAAGTACTAATAATTTTTTCATTCTTATTCCTCCTTTTAATTTTCTCTAAAATTAGAATGCATATGATGCAGATAGAGAACCTACGAAAGATACTTTGTCATTTCCTGTATCAACAGTTTGTTTGTTTACGTTGTAAGCTCCCATTGTGATAGTTATTGGTAATTTTGGTGATGGAACAATTCCTACTCCTAAAGTAGTTACTCCACTTGTATAGTCAGCGATTAAGCTTAATTGTGGCATTACATATGCTGCAACTGATACGAATGGATATACGTGATCTTTCTTATCTCCATCTTCGTTTACTTTTGCAAAGTCATTGTTTCCTAATCCTGCTGTTACGATAACTGGTGCTACATCATTTGGTAATAATTTAGTTACTGATGTATAGTAGCTTTCATCCATCTCATCTTTACCATTGTCATGCCATAGGTCTATAGTGTTTACCCCAACTGCTACTCCTAATCCATATTGTGAGAAGTTGTGTCCTAAAGATAGGTTAAGAGATCCTCTGTTGAATGCTCCTCCATCATCAGGATTGATACTTCCTAGTGATAATGATACAGCTCCTCCTACTGTTTCATAAGGATTTCCGTATCCAAATCCTACTGCCATTGATCCGTCAGTATCGTTTCCTTTCTTACCATTAGTATGAAGTCCTCCAATACCTGCAAATACTACTCCTTTACCTGGAACTAATCCTGCTGGAGCACTCATAGTAAATCCTGGAACAGCTGCTAGCTCTTGATAATTTTGAGCTATGTAGAAATATTTTCCTGTTCCTACTTCGTTAGATGATACTGCAGCTGATGAAGTAACAGCTGCTTCTGGTCCTACTGCTAAAGCGGCAGATGAAACTAGTAAACTTCCTAGTAATAATTTTTTCATCATTTTCTTCCCTCCTAATTGTAATAAATATATCTAAATATCTCTTAGTGCATCTGTAATAGCTATGTTACCAGCTTTTCTTGCTGGATATACTCCCATTCCTATACCAAATGCCAAAGAGACTATTAGAGCAAATAAAATTTGTAACACATTAAATTGTGGTGGTATCATTATAAGCTTTCCACTTAAGATAGCACCTATTACACCTATTATAACACCTGAAAGTGATCCTATTATAGAGATAATAACTCCCTCTGCTAAAAATATCTTTACGATATTTTCTCTAGACATACCCATAGCTCTTAGTATACCTATGTGTCCAGTTCTAGCTCTCACTCCCCCTGCTATTAGGTTCATTATACCAAATCCTCCAATACATAGAGATATAAAAGATAGAATACCCAATGTATTTTTTACCATTCTTTGAATTTTAACAATTCTTTTATATACTTCAGGTGTTTCAAGTAATCTCACCTGTCCATAACTTCTTCTATCCTCATTAAATCTCTTTAGTAGTAAAGGGATTAGGTCCTCAGCATCTTCGTTTTTATCAAAAGATACAATGAGTTCATTATACCTATATTTTCCAAATAGCCTCTCAAAATATCCTTGAGAAACTATTATTCTATTTCCCTGTTTCATCAGTTCAAAAGGGTTTTTCTCCTCGTAGATTCCTGCTACAGTAAAACTTCTTACTCCATTTTCTGTAACTAGGTCTACCCTATCTCCTGGCTGTTTATCTGGAAACTGATTCTTATCTAGTATGACTTCTCTGTCTCCTAGATTTCTAAGCCCCAATGCCATAAGTGCCTTTTGAGAATACCCAATAAATATATTGTTTCCACTGTTTTCTCTAGCTCCAGGAAAGAGTGTGTACTCTACAAAGGGATAGTTCTCTATTATCTGCATATCCCTAGCACTCATCTCCTGCCCACCTATCATTATTCTATTGCTCCCTATAGCTGAAAGATTAGTAGATATTATCTCCTCTCCCCCTGCTCCTAGTGAGAATGACATAATAAGTGCAGTTATTCCTCCTACTACTCCTAAAAAAGGAAATATAGCTCTTTTACTATTCCCCAAAAGCATCTTACATGCAAACCAGAATATCATCTTCATCTTACTCAACAACCCTTATTTTTTCACCGTTTCTAACTTTAAATGGATTTACTATTACCTGTGTTCCAACTGGTAAATCTAGTATCTCATAGCTATTTACTGTTCTAGCTCCTACATTTACCTTTTGTTTTCTAGCTCTTCCACCATCATTGATATATACGAAGTACTCTCCATCTTCCTCTATTACTGAGAAACTATTTACAACTGGTACAGCTGTTTTAGCCTGTCCACTGATCTCTACATCAGCTATAAATCCAGGTCTTAAATCATTTTCCTCATCTATTGATACCTCTACCTGAATTACTTTTTCCTTAGTTTTAGAGTATTTACTATCTACAGCAGCAGTAGAAACTTTCTCTACCTTACCTTTATATTGCTTATCTCCATCACTATCTCTAGATACTATTATAGCTGGTTGCCCCTTTGCTATAGCAGAAGATTGGTATAGAGGTACCTCTACATTTACTCTATTTCCACCAGTTGTAGATACAGCTAGTAATCTCTCTCCAGGTTGTGTTACACTTCCTTCCTGTACATCTATTCCTACTACTACTCCATCTACTCCAGCAGTAAGTGGCTCTTTTAATTGTTTCTCTCTAATCTTTAATGTCTCATTTTCCAATTCTAACTTTTCAAGACTAGATCTCAATTTTGCCTCTTCTATATTTAACTCTCTTTTTAAACTCTCATAACTTACTACCATAAGTTGATGTTTTTGTCTATTTAACTCTAAGTTAGTTTTTAAATCCTCTAACTCTACCTGTTTTCTTCCCGATTCAGTATTTATTCTACTTGCTTCAGTTGCTGATACTCCATCTTTAGATAGTAGTTGCATATATGCTTCTGCTCTTTTTTGAAGAGTTCTAGCTTCCTCTGTCACTACTGGTAATCTTCTCATATCAGCTTTTATCTTCTCTTCTAGATTTTTTATCTCCAACTCTCTGTTATCTAATTCCAATTTCATAGAACCAGAATCTAAGTCAGCTATCTGTAACTTCACATTTTGTATATCTAGTTCATTTACTCTAAGAGCCTTATCATTTTCCATTATACTTTTGTTACTAAATAGTATAAGCTCTGTATCTTTTGTAATCTCCTCTCCATCTTTTACTAAGATTCTCTCTATTACTGCTGGAGCTGAGATATATACAGGTTTTATCTCTCCAGGTACTACCATTCCTGTATATAGGTTCATATCTGAAAGATCTCCTACCTCTATTCTAGCTACCTTTACCTCAGTAGTTCCTAAAATATTCATCTTATAGGCTCCATAACCTACTAATGCAATAACTATAGCTCCTATAGCTATTTTCTTCTTCATTCCACTCTCCATTATTTATTCTCCCTATCTATATAGATTTTCATACTCTATTACTGCTAATACAAGCTTTCTTTGTAACTCATAGTAATCCTCTTGAGCCTCTCTAAAACTATTTACAGAGTTCAAGTAGTCGAAAGTTGTAAGTAACTCATTCTCATATCTCATACTATCTATATCCATATTCTCTTGAAGTAAGTTAGCTCTTTTCTCCATAGCTAAAGATTTTCCATATAGAGCCTTTATCTCTCCTAACTTATTTTTCATATCAAGAGATATTCCCTTTAAGTTATCCTCGTACTCTATCTTAGCTTTCTCATATAGATACTCTTGAGCTCTTACATTATCTAAGTCAGCTCCCCAAGAAAGTACCCATCTAAATCCTACTTCAAATAGATCTCTATCGTCTGCTTTACGTTTTCTTAATGTTCCATTAACATTTTCTCTATAAGTATATGTAAACTTTGTATAAATAGTTGGATATAGTGCTGATTTTGCTATCTTTACATCATAGTTAGCACTATCTAATTTTAGAGCTTCCTTAGAACCTAGTAGAGTATTCTCCACAGGTGTCTTATTCTCCTCAGTAATATGAGCCTTTGTCTCTAAAAATTGTAATGGGTTAAAATCTTTTAATTCCAATGGACTATTTACTGGATAGTTTAATAGTCTTGCTAACTCTCCTAGGCTAGCTTCCTCTTTCTGTTTATTCTCTAAGTTAATACCTCTATTATTCTCTATATCAGCTTCTATCTTTAATAGCTCTGACTTTGGTACTAATTTACCATTGTTATATAGATCAGATATTCTTTCTCTTTGTTTTTCTAAAGCCTCTATTGCCTTATCAGTTATCTCTATCTGTTTTTTGTAGTTCAATGCTTCAAAGAATTTTGCCACTGCTGCCTCTTGAGCTGCTATTCCTACTAAGTCACTATCTTTTTGAGCTATCTCATATTGAGTTTTTGCTTTTCTATAGCTATTTAATGTTCTTCCACCTTCATATATAGGTAGATACATTTCTAACTCTTTAAGTCCAACTCCATATTTTTCTACTATTTCCCACTCATCTTCATTTGATAGATTTATTGGTGGAGTAACTAAGTTTTTCCAAGCTTTTTCTTTTAGCTCTCTTTTGCTCTCCTCATTCATCTTTTGAGCTCTAATCTGTGGGTTTGTATCCTTTACTCTATTTAGTACATCATCTAGAGTAAAGAAATCACTTGAAAAACTTGTTGAACAAATTGCTAAAAATGCTGCCAATCCCATTAACTTTCTTCTCTTCATCGCCATCTCCCTCATACTTTATCTCTGTAACTATCTCTTTATCCTCTATCACTTTTCTTGGATTCTCTTCCATAAGCACTTGAAAAAGCTCCCTACCTAAAGAACTCTCCAACTTTTTCAAATACTCATCTATATTGTAGTCTCTTCTTCCCATACGGTGACTATCTGTAGCTATTATTGAGATATACCCATTCTCCAATAGATATTTAGCCTTAGGTATAGGGTTAACTGCCATTCTAATATTCATCTGTAGGACCACTCCCATATCTACTAGTTCTCTAAATTCCTGTACCTTGATATGAGGATATCTCTCTACATGGGCAAAAATTGGAATATATCCTTTAGCTATAACATTTTTAAAAAAACTTTTACAGGCTCCATATATAAGTTCATCCTTTAATTCTACCAGTATATATCTACTTCCAGCCATCTTATTTATTCTATTTTCATGAGTTGAAAACTCTGGATCTAAAGCAAACTCATTTCCTTTATGAATATTTAAAGGAATTTTTTCCTCTAGGATTCTATTTTTTAAAATCTCAAAGTTTTTATCATAGTTAAGATTCTCAAATCTACCTATCAGATAGTGTGAAGAACAGACAATATCTGTATATCCTACAGATACTGCCTGTCTTATCATATCTATACTCTCTTCTATCTCTATTGGTCCATCATCTATTCCAAAAAGTATGTGTGAATGAATATCAACCATTATTTTTTCCCTTTCAAGTCTCCTGAAAATTGTCTTTTATACTGCTCTTTTATATCATGTATAAATTTACCAAACTTACTCTTAGGTTTCTTTACAGTGTGTTTTTTTCTATTTCCATTGCTGTCACTGTAGTACTCTTGGTAGTATGAATAGTAGTTATTGTAATATCCATAGTTTCCATAAGATAATCCACCTTTATCTACCTTAGTTACAACAAATCCGTAGATATTTGCCCCTGCATTAGATAGCATCTCTTTTGTAAACTCAAGCTCTCTTTTTGCTACTTGGTCATAAGCTACTACTACTACTACACCATCTACATATTTAGATAGGATAGCAGCATCTGAAGCTACTGCTAGAGGTGGCATATCTAGAATGATAGTATTATACTCATTTTCTAAGCTAGAGATTACCTCTTTCATCTTGTCTCCAATAAATAGCTCTGTTACATTGTATCTCATATGCTTAGTAGGTAATAAGTCAAAGTTAGGGATTAGGTCTCTTATAATTACATCTTTAGGATTTACATTTTCAGTAAGTACTGATTCTAATCCTCTCTCTACTTTTATTCCAAAGCTCTCATGTGCTCTAGGTCTTCTGATATCACAGTCTATTAGAAGTACTTTTTTCCCAGCTATAGCAAGACTGGCACCATAGTTTCCAGCTAGAGTAGATTTTCCCTCTCCTGGAATAGAGCTTGTTACCATTATTTTTCTACCTATCTCTTTATCATTTTGGAAAGCAAGGTTAGTTCTCACTGTTCTAAAGGCTTCTGTAGCCTCCATATTGTCCTCTTGTATAAAAAATATCTTTCTCTTACTCATTACTATCCTCATCCTTTTCAGCTATAACATTCTCTAAGTCTGGTATCATTCCTATCATAGAAACTCCTAAGATAGCTTGTATCTCAGATGGTTTTCTAAGTTTTTTATGTAGGAACTCCATTACGAAAGCCATTCCTGTTCCAGCTGCTAATCCTAAAACAACTGATGCAAGAAGTATAAGGGCTCTCTTTTTAGGAAGAGGTTGTACAGGTACTTGAGCTTTCTCTACTACATTTACGTTTCTTACTCTCATTACTTGTACTACTTTATCCATAAATTCATTAGCTATCTCATTTGTTACCATAGCTGCAAGTTGTGGGTCACTATTTTTATATGTAAGAGTTATTAATTCTGTATCGTCTACAGGAGTTATAGTTACTAATTTAGCTAATTCCTCTGTATCTTCTTTTAAATCAAATTTAGCTATAACCTTTCTAAGTACTGATTTATTTTTAGCTATCTCTGAATAAGTTATTACTAGTCTTTGGCTAAGAGAGATATCACTACTATCTAATGATACACTACTCATATTGTTAGATACTATTAGTGTAGTCTCTGCTTGATATACAGTTGGTCTTGTAATTGCAAATATTACCCCTAATATTACCACTGGTATAGCTGTAAGAACTATCAGCTTCCATCTTCTTATTAATGTAAAGATAAGGTCAGCTAGATCTATCTCATCTTCATCGTTTTCAAATTCTTCATCATAATCTTCATACTTTTTCTTTCTAGACATTTGTAGATACAATCCTCCCAATTCTAATTTTTCATTCTACATTATACTACAAAATTATTAAATTGCAAAGAATTTATTTTGAATATGTTAAGTTTTTATTGTTTTTTTTAAAATAAATGTTTACAACTGTTTTTAAAATCTTTAAAACTTATATAATTATATATTATTCTTTTTATACTATTACTCTTGTATTATTCTTCTTGTACTATTATACTTCTACTTTTTACGAATAGGTTTGGGATTTTTTTATGTATACCCTCCCCACTCTTTTATAAATACCCTGGTAATTTTTTTATTCCCCCTCATATCCAAATAGATCTCTTAAAAGTTTTTTTCTTACATCTTCTAATTCCTCTGGAGTTTTTTCTCTTCTCTCTACCTTCTCTTCAAGAATTTCATCTAAAATTTTATCATCTACTGTGTTACTCTTTTCCTTGTCCAACTTAGGAAAAAAGCTTATATCACTTTCTTCTGCAATATATATTCTTCTCTCCTCTACTCTCTTATCTTTCATTATACACTTAGTAATTATGTGTCCACACCTTGCCAAGTTACTTATCCATGCACTTACAGTACTTTTATGTACCCCATACAGAGTTGCAAAATACATATTACTAGCATAGCAATACCCCTTTTTACGTACCAGAGCTGTCAACTCTGAAAACATTATCTTCTCCATTGGTTTTAGCCTCTCATCATATCTCACCTTTGATGGTAAAATTCCATAGTATTCTGGTCTTTCCATTTTGCTACCTCCTCATCCTCTTTTTGTTATAATCTAACATATTTTTGTATGAGTTTCTACTGAGTAAAACTCACTTCCACTCACTACCACCTACATTAAAATTTTAGCATAAAACATTACCCTTTAGCTAGAGAACAGGTTCATATCTGTTCATAGCTGTTCAATCTTTTAATAAAATTTTAACAAAAAGAATTTTTTTATTCCAGTAGCATTGGCATACATTCACTATGTTTTTATCTATTAATTACCAAATTTTTATAAATAAACTCTCTAAATTCAAATAACTCTTTTTCATCTTGATTGAATAAAGAAAAACAATTATCTATGAAAAGATGAGAGCTTCCTCTTAAAGGATCTTGAGTTGCTGAAACCATCATAAAAGTAGATTTTGATATATTTTTAATATTTGCTTCTCCTGTCTTTTCAATATTTTCTATCACTTCATTCTTTATATAATTAACAATTTTTTGACATTTGATACTTTTTAAACAAATATCTTCCGTCATTCCATCATCTTTATTATTAGGAGTAATATAATAATCAAATAAAATTGTACACTCTCCATAATCCTTTTCTACTTGTTCTTTTATTTTTCTTATATATCCCTCTATAGATTTTCTTCTATTTTCATAGCCACCATTTTGTTTTTCTTCGTTATAATAATCAGCATCTACTATAAAGATAAGTTTATCTATCTCTGTAGGTCTTCCATCACAAAATTTTTCTATAAACTTTTTTAAATTGTTTATTCCACCAAAGTTAGCTAAATATATATCATTATTACTATAATTTCCAACTAGTTGTGGTGATAATTCTCTGTTGTCTATTTTTTTATCCTTTTTATCTTTGAATGAGAATTCAGTATTTAATTCTAAAATCTTAAGTATTAGATTAACCTCTGTTATTCCTTCACTTGCAAAAACTATTCTACTCATCTTACATCCCAACCTTCATGGATAGTTTCTAACACTTCTTCCCTTGAATAATATTTTTGCTTTAATTGATTTCCTCTTATTTTTTCAAATCTATATAGACTCAATTCTTCATCTTTCTCTCTTAAAGCATAGCAAAACTCTTCTATAAATTCTTTTGAATGGGTAGTTATAAATAGTTGTACTTCTTTTTCATATAAAATTTCAACTAATATCGTACATAATTTAGGATAATTTAAATAATGAATCCCAGTTTCTATTTCGTCTATGTAAATTTTATCAAAGTCATCTAATATATTTATAATTATTTCTAGAATCGCTATTATTCCATTTCCTAACGAAGATAATGGCATAAATTCTTCTGCTTCTTTTAAACTAACTTTTATCTCTTTTCCATCTGAAATAACATCATCTATATTAGAATCAAATTTATTTAGTAATTTTAATATTTCATTTTTTCTTTTCTTTTCTATTAATTCCTTTATACTATCAGCTAGTGTCATTCCTACTATTTTTGTAGGTGTTATAAAAACTGTATTTTTTCTTTGTGATATCTCTTTATACTTTTTTCCTCTTGAACTATATCCATTATCTTTTATAAATACTTCTGTAACTTCTACTATCTCTCCATTATCTTTTTGAATATATTCATATAAAAACTTTTCTTCACTATTAGAATACTCTTCATTAAAAAGATTTTCACTATTTTTTTTAATATTTATTTCAGTTTCATATCTATCGTTTATTAAAATATTTATATTCTCAGAAATCTTAGTATTATAAAAAAAACTACTTATATTATTCTGAGTCAATTTAAAATCCCTCTCTCTAGCCACTTTTATAAGGGAAGCTACATTAGTACAACTGATTGCAAGAGCTTCCAATATTGTTGTCTTACAACTTCCATTATCCCCAGTAAATATATTGTATTTTTTAAAATTATCAATTTTCATATCTTTTATTCCACGATAATTCTTTATCTGTATAGAGTTTATCATTTTTAATCCTCCTACTATTTATAAATATTTCTATCCCTAGTATACTATATTTCCTATCATTTTTAAAGAAAAAGAGAATAGTTTATACTATTCCCTTAGATATCATTTTTTACTCTTGATAGATATAATCCAACTATAAAGACAAACATATTAGATTTCCATATCTCTCTCCATACATTCTCTGTAAGTCCACCTACTAAAAAGGCTACAAGCATACCCATTGTACCTACTACAAGATAGAAATTAAAATCTCTTTCCCTAGAGGTACAATATCTTCCCTGTCTGTATAGAATAAATAGAAACATCCCTATAAATGGGATAGACAATATTCCTTCCTCAGCTAAAGATGTGACATATAAGCTGTGTAGATTTCCAGCTCCAGCTAACTCCATCATTCTTTTAGAAAAATAGTTAGGTTTCTGCCCTTTTAAATGATTTTTCATATACTCTAAAGAGTAAACTCCAGCATTATCTCTTCCCACTCCAAATATTGGATTAGCTTTGTACATCTCTATTCCACTTTTCCATAGAAGTATTCTAGAGTTATCTTTATTTTTTATACTTTCAAATCTCTTAATATATCTATTATTTTCTAAAGCCTTACTATTGATACTCCCATAACCTAAAAGCAGAGTAAGAATAGTTATAGCTATAAAGATTTTTTTACTTTTAAAGAGAAAGAAAGAAGCTACAAATAAACCAGCTCCAAAACCTAGCCATGCTCCCCTTCCCTGTGTCATTACTAAGGCTGCTACTGCTAAGATAAGGGTAAATGTAAATAGTAAAGTAAATATATATTTTCTCTCTTTGATATAGTAGACAATAACTACTAAAATTAACATACTCCCCATAGCTAATATATGTGCTTCATCTAAGGTATTACTTGAGAAACTAAGAAATCTTACATTAAAATTCCATTTAAGTTTTTTGTAGTATAGAATTCCATTAATAAAAGATATTATTATACTAAGGGAAAAAAGTGATAGTACTATCTTAACTACTCTATCTTTCCAAAGAAAGTAAGGTATAAAAAAAAGTCCTATATATCTATATGATTTTTCTAAGGCTCTTTGAAAAGAGTAAGTTCCCCCTGCTGAAAAAAGACTAAATATTGGTAGTAGAATAAGGATAATCAATATATATTTTTCCTCTGTTGTTAATTTTATTTTTCTCTTATCCCAAAGGTAGAGTAAAAAGGCTAGTACTAAAAGTCCTAGCCCTATATTTACTCCAGACTTGGATATAAAAAGAGAGAGGGTGTAGATATATACACCTAACTCTCCTATTTTGTTGTATATGTTTTGGTTGATTTTAAACATGAGTTACTCCTAAATACTCTCATTTTAATATCCTTAATTTTTTTAATAATTTTTTTACTTCATTTTTCTCTTCTATATTCATTCCCATAAAATACATAAATATTAAATAAAATAAAGTATAAATGCTTCCTTTAAAAATAAAAGTTTTAAAAGAATAATTATTTATAAACTTGTTCATTAAGATTCCTAGAATAAATACTATTATTATTGGTATTGTCATTTTAAATATATTTTTCCAAAACAAAATAATATCTATATTTATTCTTTTTCGGTAATATATATTCATTATGATTATTTGACCTAATATAAATGAAATTCCAGTTGCAATAGCACATCCTACTACACCATAATTTTTTACTAATTGAATACTATTGATAATATTTAATATAGCTATAAAAAAATAAACAATAGACCTAAATTGATGTAAATTTCTGGCTTGCATTATTGCTATCCCTGAACTTTGTATTAAAGGAATAGTTAAAGGTATCATTATCCACAAAGAAATTGTATATACCTCTGAATATCCTTCTCCTAGCCATAAGTATATAAACTCTTTTCCAAAAGCTATAAATCCAGAAGATATTAATCCCAATAATATATATTGTATTCTTCCTATTTTTATAAACAAATCAGATAACTCTTTTATTTTATTTTCAACTACAAGAATATTTATTTTAGGGAATAAAACTCCTGAAATAGCTGTTGATAAACTCATATACACCTGATTAAATATTGAAGCAATAGCATATATTCCAACTGCTGAAGTTCCTATATATTTCCCTATTATGATTCTATCAGTTCCCCAATAAATTCTATCAATTATAATATTTAAAAATATATAAAAAGAGTATTTAGAAATATCTTTTAAAATATTAATATCAAAATCTTTAAATTTAACCCTCATTCCTAACTTAAAAGCATAAAAAATATCAAAAATATAAGTAATTAAATTTAAAATAACTATTGAAGTAACTACTGCTAATAATCCAAAACCTTTTACCATTAAAATAGCTCCAACAATTGGAGTAATTACTAATTTTATTAATGATAATCCCTTTTGATAAATAAATTTTTGTCTTGATATTATATTAGTACTAAATACACTTACAGGAAAAGAAATAGCTGTACTTATCATCATAATAATAAAGACTTTTTGAGTTTTTATAAGTTCTATCGAAGTAAATTTTTCTACAAATAGAGTAGGAATCATAAAATATAGATAAAAACCTATTAATATACTTATTCCCATAATTATAAAAAATATTGTTAAGAACATCCCATTTAAAGATTTTTCTTCCTCTATTTTCCCCTCTGCTCTGTATCTTACTGTATATCTTACTATTGCACTTCCTAATCCCAAATTTAACATTCCTACATATCCCATAATGGATTGAACTAATGAGTTTATTCCATAGTCAGAAGTCCCTAAATATTTCATATACATTGGAGTATATAGTATTTGAATTAATGAGCCTAATATTATAGACAATATTGAAAGTAAAGAACCTATTTTTAATTCACTCTTCATTCTATCCTCTCTTTATAATTTTTAAAACTCTTCTTTTAATAAATCCTAATACTCTTCTAGAAAATAAGATACCTTTCTGAAAAAAATTAGGAAAAGGAAAATATTTCTTATGTAACTCTTCAAAACTTTTACTTGAAAACTCTCTATAAAACCCTTCCCTCTTTTTATCATCAAACTTATGATTATACAAGCATGGATTCCCTCTATGAGCTACCTCGAAAGTGGTTTCTCTATACTCTATATTCTCTTTTATTTTTTCAAATAACTCTTTTCCTTTTTTGCTATTTACAGTTACTACTGATGTTCCTTTATAATTTTTTAATTCTTGAGGCACTCCCCAAAAATCTCCTAAAGTAATATCTGCTACTCTTGGAATAGTTCTAAATTCGCAATTATAGCAAGGTTTATTTAAATAAATATTTTGTAAAAATCCTCTAAACCAAATATCTTCTCTATGATTATTTTTAATTATAATCTTATCTTTATCCTTAAAGGTAAGATTATAATTTTCCCAGCCTGTGTCCTTATTTCTAAAATCTACTATTATATTTTTTATATTAAGATTAAAATTTTCCCTTATATACTTTTGATATGTTGTATATGATGGAATTCCATGACATATCAAATCTACTGTTACCAAATTCTCATCTTTTACGATAAGATTTAAAGAAGCTATTTCACAAGGAGTTCCTACAAATAGAACTTTCTTACCCTCTTTTAACAATTCCTTAACTTTTATATAAGAATACTCTATTTTACTTTGAAGATACTTAGATTTTTGTAATTCTTTTAACTCTTCTAACTTAGTAATTCCAATATGAACTATCTCTCCATCTTGCCATTTAGCTCCAAATACCACTCCATCATTCTCTAAATATATTTTAGCTAATTCAGAAAATATTCCTCCAGATGAACTATTTTTTAATATTTTCTCATCTTGACTCCAGCAAGAATATATTTCTAAATCTTCCTTTAAATTGCTATTCTCTTTTTTAATAACAGGACAACCCTCTTGACAATATCCACAATGTACACATTCATTAGTTATATAAGGTTTATAAAACCCTTCTTCTGTTAATTTGAATTCTATTGCTCCATGTACAGGACAAGTATTTAAACAACCATAACATCCAGTACATTTATCATATCCAATTACTTCTATTGCTGATTGTTTCATTAATCCTCCAAAGCTTTTTTCAGGAAATCCATAGAATATTTTCTATGTACCTCTAATTTTTTATCTACCTCTTGATAATCAATATCCTTATCTAAAATTCCACTTTTTAATACTTCATCTATATTCGTAAAAAATCTTTCCTCTAATCCTATCTTTCTTAAAAGTGTTTCTAACCTTGCTATTCCTCTTGTTGGATTAGCTACAACTACAAATTTTTTATGGAATATAATAGAAAATACTGTACAATGAAATGAATCTGTTATTACTAATTCTGCATCTTTTAAATATGTCAACCATTGTGAAACCTTATTATACAAAGTTATTGTTTTTCCTAGTATATTAAAACTTTTCCCCTTTATGTAATTAATTTCAGCTCCTAAGTAATTTGCTATCTTTTTACTTCCATTTCTTAATTGTTCTGTATCATCTAAAAGCATATGAGCTATGTATTTTTTCTTAAGATGAGACTTATCTTGCCAATCATCTAATATTATTTGGTAATCCTCTCTATCTATCATTAAAGTTGGATCAAGAACACAAACTACATTATCTACTCCAAAAGTATTTTTACATATACCTATTCCACTTTCTTCTCTTACAGATATATAGTCAAATCTTTTGATTAGAGGTTTTACCTCCTCTGTAAGTTTTTCATCTCCTTCCCAATAATCTACTCCAAAGCTTGCTGCATATGCTATTTTCTTTTTATTATCATCTACAAAATTAAAAAAATAACATTTTGCCTTTTCTTTAAGCCAAATTCCTCTCCAAACTTGATCACTTCCCACTAAAAAATATTCAAATTCATTATTTAAATTTTTTAACATATTTTGCTCTAATTTATTAGTTACATTTAAAAACTTCTTTTCAAATTCACGAAAATAAATGTTTTCTCTATATCTAATTATTTTATGCTTAAAACTATAATTATTTGGAATAAAATTTATTAATTTTATCTCTATATCTTTCCTAATTTTTTTTATAAAATTTTGGCAAGCATAACTTTGCAAAATTGCTCCATAATTTCTATTTTCTGGAAAGTGAAAAGTTAATATTCCTAATTTTTTTTTCATACTTTTATTTTCCTTTCTTAAATTTTTTTAAATAATAATATCCTGGATAAACTATAAATTTTAATAAATATATCATTTGAAAAAATAAAAAATCATTTTTAAAAATCATTTTTCTTTTTTTTAGATTTTGATATAAATTTAAAATTGCTCCCTTTGCATCAAAATTTATATTTTTTCTTTTTTCAGTAATAATTGCATCATATACAAATTTTATTGCATGCAATCTATAATACTTTTCTAGTATCTTCCTTATTTCTTCAAACTTTTCTGCTTTTTTATAAAATTCTACTATATCATCAAATGATTTGAAAATTTCCATTCTTTTTGAAAAATTAGATGTTACTCCTAATGTAAAATTATAATTATATAAACTTTCTCTCAATGTTCTTATTTCATCTTCTCTCATATAATAAAAAAATTTAAAATTAAAGTTCATATCCTCTCCCATATGACTTTCTTCCATAAATTTTATTTTATTTTTTTTTATTATCTCAGCATTATATATCTTATTACATGGACTATTAAAAAAACTTAATTGTTTATATACATCTCTTATATCATTATTTAAATTTGGTATCCTTCTCTCAATTTGTCCATTTTCATATATCTTATTATAACCGAATATTAAAATACCTATTTTTTCTTTTAATATTCCCATTATTCTATCTATACTTTCTTTTTCAATAAAGTCATCTGAATCTATAAACCATAAATACTTTCCTTGTGCTTTTTCAATTCCCAAATTTCTACTTCTACTACACCCTTCGTTTTCTTTTGAAATATATTTTATTCTTTTATCACTTTTTTGAAAAACTTTACAAATTTCATCTGAATTATCTGTAGAACCATCATTTATTAAAATTACTTCAAATTCTTGATTTTTACTTTCTATTATACTGGTCAAACACTTCAATAAATATTTTTCTACATTATATACTGGAATTATAATAGATAATTGCATCTTCCCTCCATATTAAAAAGTACATCTTTAAATATTCCAAATAATGATATTTTAAAGACTTTTATATAGCTATAATAAATATCTAAATGATAATCTTTTAAATCTATCATTAGATTCAATACTCCCCACAGTAAAAATATCAATACTATAATATTACCAATCATTTTATATTTCTTTCCATTAAAAATTTTATATATTGTTAAAGTAATTATTAGTAAAATCGTCAATCTACTATATCTAAAAAATATTGTTTGAAAATTTTGAAGCATAAAACAAAACATTATTATATAAGCTATAAAATAGTCTATTTTATTTTTTTCTAGCAAAAATATTCCGTACAATAAAAAAATAATTATAAAAGTCCAAAATGGAAAATAGTATTTCACTATTTTCCCAATTATATTATAATGTGATATAAACTCTATCCCCCATCTTCCACTAATATAACTCTCAGAAATTTTTATTAAATTAATATTTTGATTTATTATTGTTGCTATTTCACTTAGTAATCTTACACTAATCAATTTTCCTAATACACTTGATATTAATATAAAAAGTTTCATAATTTTTATATTAACTCTATATAAAAATTTAAGTTCTATTAATACTAATAAAACTAAAGGGACTACCATAGAACTATGTATCATTGTTGCTAAAAGAGCTAACAATATGTATACTTTTTTTCTCAATTTATATGTTGCAATTATTGAATATGCCATTAAAGACATTGCAGGATAAAATCTAATTCCTGTATATCCTATTATTGAAAAACTTAAATAGGTAATAATATAACATATTACTCTGTATACTCCTTTTAATTTTATCCTAGTAATAATTAATTCTAAAGTTTTGAATAAAAAATAATATGTTATAAAGGCTGATATTGCAGCTAAAAAATATTTGGGAAGATTATTTTTGATTAAAAAATTTATCATATATTCTGCATAAATATCTTTCTGATAATTAAATAATGCTTCTCTTATAACTTTATTTTGATTAAATAATTCATAGTATCTAAATAAATCAGTCTTTTCATTTAAAGGTCGATAAAAATATCCAAAAACAAAAAATAATACCCCAAAATTTATCGCAACATTTCTCTTTTTTAAAATGTCTACTATTAAAAAAGGAATGGCTAAGAAGTTATTAAAAAATATAATTAATAGATAAAAAAAATTTTTATAATATCTTATTTTCATTCATATTCTCCATTATTTTTTTTATTTTTTTAAAATTTTTTAAATCATCAAATTTTTCTACTACTAACTTATTATTAAATTTATTTTTTAAGTTACTTTTTGATAGATATTCCATTGCTTTTATATACTCTTTCTCTTCTTTTGTTAACCCTTCACTTTTAGATAATCCACTTCCTATATATGGAGAAATTATACCATACTGAGTTATATAATTTTCTGTTATTTTTATTTTTTTTCTTGAAACTATTTCCCAAATTCCTAAACAACACTCAGTAGAAATTATAGGAACACCTAAAATTAAACTTTCTATTATCACACTTGGTAAACCTTCATACTTTGAACATAATAATAATGCTTTTGCATTTTTTAAATATTTATAAGGATTCTCTTGATTACCTAATAAAATTACTTTATTCTTTAAATTATATTTTATAATTATTTCTTTTATTCTATCTTCTTCCTCTCCTGAACCTATAATTAAAAACTTATCATTATATCCATTTTTAGAATAGTTGAAATATAATTTTAATAGTTCATCTATCTGTTTTTCTTTTACCAATCTTCCTATAAATATAAAATACTTCTCTTTTGAAAATTCATTTATTTCCATACTTAATTTTTTTATCTTTTCTATATTAAACCCATTATAAACACAATATTTTTTTTTATTTACTAGTTTTGGATAAGTTATCTCTAAATCTTTGATTATTTCTAAGCTTACCCCTATTATTACTGAAAAATTTTTTAATAATAATTTATTTGAAAGATTACATAATTTTGAATAAAAACTTTTTCTTTTTGCTTCCTTAGATTGTACACTATGAATTGTAGCTATTGTTTTTTCTTTTTTATTAATTACCAATCCTACAAAAAAATTACTAAAACTTCCATTTGAAATAATGTAATCATACCTTTCAGTTTTTAGTTTCAAAAATAAGCTTACAATTTTTATAATCATAGCTATTTGTCTTAAAACTATAATTTTAGGGATATTTAATGGAAAAAGATTACTTTCTTTTCCCATTAAATATAGAATAGTTACCTCATATTTATTTTTTAATTTTTGGGCTAAATTATTTACAACTGTTTGAATTCCACCACTCTTATTACTTTCTACAACCAACAATACTTTTTTCATTCTTTTCTCCAAACTTTCTTGTATATATCTATCATACTTTCTACATTATCATTCCAATTGTATAGTTCCTTTACCCTTTTTCTTCCTAATTTACCTAATTTTTCTCTCAACTCTTCATTTTCTATTAAAACTTTTATTTTTTCAGCAATTATTTTATAATCTTTTTTAGGAACAATAAATCCAGTTTTATTATCAGCTACTACTTCTTTTAATCCATCAGCATCAGAAACAATAACCGGAACTTCACATGACATTGCTTCAACTGCTGCAACACCAAAACTTTCACTATCTAATATACTTGGAACGACAAATATATCCATCTCATTTATTACTTTAGGAACTTCCGAATTAAGTATAAATCCCTCAAAGCTTATTTTTTCTTTTATATTTAGTTCCTTAGCTAAATTTTCTAATGATTCTCTTAAATATCCTCTTCCATATATTTTTACTTCTATTCTTTCAAAAGTTTCATCATCTAAAATTTTTTCTAATTCCTTTATGGCTCTTATCAGATACTCAATACCATATTTAGGCTCTAAAGTTTTTACTATTCCTATTACTATCTTGTCTTCTTCTTTCTCTAAATTTAAATTTTTAAATTTTTCAATATCTACTCCAAAAGGAGTTATATATATATCTTGTTTTCTCATTAAATATTGTTCTGTTTCTTTTGCCATACAATGACTCGTTGAAGCAATAGCTTTATATGAATTCAAATTTTTTACTAAAATTTGTTTTTTTATTTTACTTTGTTTAGGAAAATCATATACATCACTTCCCCAAACATTTAATAATTTATTTTCAAACTTTATAAATCTTCCCAAAGTTCCATATCCACTAGCATAATGAATATTTATTATATCTGGATTTTCTTTTTCTACTATTTTATTTATAAAAAAACTATTCAAATAATAACCTAATTTTCCTTTTATAGGTAAATATATTATTTTTACTTTAGAGTCAATTAAACTTTTATTTTGTTCATTTTTACTATTTTTCATTCCTACTAATGTTACTTCTAAGCCTTTATTTACCAAAGCATTTACCCATCTTATTGTGTGTGTATTTTCTATTGCTGATAAAAATAATACTTTCATTCTTTACTCCTGTCCTACTGGATAATATTTAAATAACTCTCTTACTTTGTTATCTTTTACATATACATTTCTTAAATCAAAATAGTAATTATCTCTTACTCTCTCTCTTACTTTTTCAAGGTTCATTCCTCTAAATTGATGCCATTCTGTCATTAATACTACTGCATCTACTTCATTTACTGCTGAATACTCATCTGCACAATATGTTATAGAATTTTCACAATCTTCTAATCTCCATCTTGCTTCTCTCATCCCTTCTGGACAATATGCTTGAATCTTTGCTCCTGCTTGTACAAGTCCTTTTATAATATCTATACTTGGTGCATCTCTCATATCATCTGTATCTGGTTTAAATGATAATCCTAATACTGCTATATGTTTTCCATCTACTCCGTCCATTTTAGATATTATCTTTTCTACCATTTTTTTCTTTTGTTTTTCATTAGCATCTATAGCTGCCTTTATTACATACATTTCTTCTCCATGTTTTTTAGCTATATCTACTATTGCTTTTGTATCTTTAGGAAAACATGACCCTCCATATCCTGGTCCACAATGTAAAAATTTAGGAGATATTCTTCCATCTTTTCCCATTGCCTTTGCTATCTCTTGAGTATTTGCTCCTACTTTTTCAGCAAGTAGTGATATTTCATTTATAAATGATATTTTTACTGCTAAGAAAGCATTTGAAGCATATTTTATCATCTCTGCTGTTTCTATATTAGTAAATACAAATGGAGTTTCATTAATGAATAGTACATCATATACTTTCTTCATTATCTCTTTTGCTCTATCACTCTCTGTACCTATTACTACTCTATCTGGTTTTAAACAATCTCCTACCGCTTTTCCCTCTCTTAAAAATTCTGGATTTGATACTATATCAAATTCATAATCTAAATTTCTATTATCTAACTCTTTTTGTATAGTTTCTCTTACTAATTTTCCTGTTCCTACTGGTACTGTAGACTTATCAACTACTACTTTATATCCATTCATATATTGTCCTATACTCTTTGCTACTTCTAAGACAAAATGTAAATCTGCTGATCCATCTAATGCTGGTGGTGTACCAACTGCTATAAATATTACTTCTGAATTTTCCGTCGTATATTTCATATCAGTAGTAAATTCTATTCTTCCAGCTTCCATATTTTTTTCTAATAACTCTTTTAATCCAGGTTCATATATTGGTACTATTCCATTTCTTAAACTCTCTATTTTTTCTTCTGATACGTCCATACAGATTACATTTAATCCAAACTCTGCCATTATAACACCTTGAACTAAACCTACATATCCTGTTCCTACTACTCCTATTTTCATAATTTCTCTCCTAATAAATATTCCTTACATAATTAATAAGTTATTAATTTATACTTTATTTAGTCTACTTTTTAATTGTTTCCTATAAAATATTTTTTTTATAATTCCAAAACTTAAATTTCTCATTGTTAAAATTAATGAATTCAAAACATTTTGATTATCAATTTCTCTAAATAGTTTATAATGCCATTTAATTAATTTCAAATAGCTTTGCCTTGAAATAGAACCCTTTCTTTTCCTATATAATGCTAAAGAGTTAGGATACAAATAACAATTTTCTTTTTTACATATTTTTAACCACATTGCATAATCGTTATTTTTCTTTATATCTTTTATCTGAATTAAACCTATTTTTTCTCTATTATACATAACAGTTAAACACCCAAGCCAACAATAATTATACATTCCGAATTTTGTTATTTTTTTAGGTCCAGATATTTCAATATTTAAATTATTGCCCTGCTCATCTATTTCTCCATATTTTGTATAAGAAAAATTATACTTATTCTGTTCCATAAATTTTATCTGTTTTTCTAATTTTTTATGACTCCATAAGTCATCACTATCTAAAAAAGCTATCCATTCTCCTCTCGCTATTCTTAGTGCTTTATTTCTAGAAATAGCAGCCCCGCTATTTTCTTTATTCTTTAGGTATTTAATCCTACTATCTTTAAGAAAAGCCTTTATAACTTCATCTGTATTATCTGTAGAACAATCATCAACTATTATTAATTCCCAATTTTTATAACTTTGATTTATTATAGAATTAATACTTTCACCAATATAATTAGCAGTATTATATGACGGCATAATAATTGAAACTAATCCATTGTTCATTATTTTATTCTCCTATCAAAATATTTCTAGCTTCTTTTTGTTTTTTACTATATTCTTCATATGTAACTTCATTTTTCTGTAGTAACCAATCACCAAAATCTATATCAGACACAGTTCCTTCTCTAACTATATCTGATCTTTTTAAAACTTTTCCAATTGTTTGTAATATTATTTTTATATCATTTATAAAAGAAATATCTTTTATATAAATCAAATCATATTCAAACTTTTGTTCCCAAGTAATATTATTTCTTCCATTCACTTGTGCTAATCCAGTAAGACCAGGTCTTACTAAATGCCTTTCTCTTTGAACTGGATTCATAAAAACCATATCTCTAACTAATTGTGGTCTTGGTCCTACTATACTTAAATCTCCATTTAATATATTTATCAACGAAGGCAATTCATCAAGTGAGGTACTTCTTAAAAATTTTCCATAAGAATTTAACCTTACATTATCTGGTAACAAATTTCCATCTTTATCTTTTTCATTTGACATGGTTCTAAACTTTATCAATTTAAATATTTTTTCATTACCAGTTTTTTTATCTATTTTCCCTGGTCTTGGCTGACAGAAAAAAGGATTTCCTTTCATAGCAACTAAACCAATTAAAGATAAAATCACAAGTAATGGAGAAAAAATTATTATTGCTATTAAAGATAAAATAAAATCCATCACTCTCTTTAAATAATTTTCATATATTTTCATTTTCACACCTTACTCAAAACAACTTCTAATTATCTCTATTACCTTATCTTGCTCTTCCACTGTCATCTTATTATCACTTGGTAAGCATAGACCTCTTTGAAATATATCCTTTCCTACATCTAGTGGTTTTCCATCTTTTCCCAATGTTCCACCAGCTATATAGGCATTAGTCTTACATCTTCCATTTCCCTCTCTAGTTACAAATCCATGCATTCTATAGATTGGTTGCATATGCATAGGTTTCCATATAGGACGTCCCTCTGCATTATATTTTGCTAGAGTTTCTAGTATCTCTGTTGGGCAAGACTTTCCTTCTTCTGGAATATATGCTACCTCACTCTCTCCACGTACCTGTTTACACATAGCTTCCTCATCTATTATCATGCAACTTAGCCAATAGTTAGGTACAGAGTTTTCCTCATCAAAAGGATTCATCTTTACAGGTAAATCTTTAAATCCTTCCTTATATCTTTCATATATAGCTTTCTTTTGAGCTATATGTTCTTCAAGATATGGAAACTGTCCTCTTACTACTCCAGCTATAACATTACTCATTCTATAGTTATATCCTTGCTCTTCATGTTGATACCAAGGAGCATTTTCTCTTGCTTGAGTAGACCATTTTCTCACTTTTTCTGCTGCTTCCCTATCATTAGTAAGCAGCATTCCACCAGATGAACCTGTTATTATCTTATTTCCATTGAAGCTTATACAGTTAAAATCTCCAAAGTTTCCTGTCTCTTTTCCTTTATATGTAGCTCCTAAAGATTCTGCTGCATCCTCTATAATTAGAGCGCCATATTTATCACACACTCTTTTTATCTCATCTATTTTTCCTGGTACTCCATATAGATGAGCTACTACTACCACTTTTACATCTGGATATAGTTCAAAAGCTTTTTCTAATGCTACTGGATCCATATTCCAAGTATCATACTCTGTATCTATAAATACAGGTACTCCCCCTTCATAAGTAACTGGATTTACAGTTGCACAGAAAGTCATATCTGAACAAAATACTCTATCCCCTGATTTTACTCCAGCTAATTTTACTGCTAGATGTAGTGCTGCTGTTCCAGCTGAAAGAGCTACTGCATATTTACATCCCACTTTTTTACAAGCTAGTCTCTCTACCTCATCTATATTTTTTCCTACAGTAGACATCCAGTTAGTTACATATGCTTCTGTCATATACTGTAACTCTTCCCCATGCATAGTAGGAGTAGAAAGCCATACTCTTTTCTCAAAAGGCTTGAAGCTATCACTCTTTTTAAACATATCTACTTCCTCCTTTATATCCTAATTATTGTACTTAACCTCTTTATACGACACTACCAACTCTTTCATTACCTCTTTAATATGCTCTACATTTGGGTTATGTATACACTCTTCTAGTTTTGTAAAGAACTTAGTAATATCTACATTTCCATCCTCTATCTTAGTTATAAATATCTTTTTATTATCTGTCTTTATTGCTGAGTTTACATCATATAGTAACTCTTCAAAAAGTTTCTCTCCTGGTCTTAGTCCTACCACATCTATACCTACATTAGCATTGGATAGTTTTATCATTCTCTTAGCTAAATCATATATTCTCACTGGTTTACCCATATCCAATATAAATATCTCTCCACCATTACCTAAACTTCCAGCCTCTATTACAAGTTGGGCTGCCTCTGGTATAGTCATAAAATATCTAGTTATATCTCTATGAGTTAGTGTTAGATTTTTTCCTTCCTCAATCAGTTTTTTAAATATTGGTATTACAGAACCATTGCTTCCCAGTACATTTCCAAATCTTACAGCCATAAACTTAGTATTTTTTGATACCTTGTTCATATGCTCAATAACCAATTCACAAGCTCTTTTACTTGCTCCCATTAAGTTTGTAGGGTTTACTGCCTTATCTGTAGAGATAAGTACCATTCTCTCTACTCCATATTTATCAGCACACTCTGCTACCTTTTTAGTTCCAAATATATTATTTTTTATAGCTTCCTCTGGATTATGTTCCATTAGAGGTACATGCTTATGGGCAGCAGCATGAAATACCACATTTGGTCTATACTTGTTAAATAGGAAATCTACCTTTTCTTCCTCTCTTATATTACAAATCTCAGATACCAAATCTAAATTAGGATATCTTCTCTTTAACTCTAACTCTAAAAAATATATATCATTTTCATTTACATCTATAGTTACTAATTTTTTAGGATTAAATTTAGCTATCTGTCTTGAAAGCTCCGAACCTATACTTCCAGCTCCCCCTGTTACAAACACTACTCTGTTTTCTATAAGTCCTCTTATACTTCCATCATTTATTACTATCTCATCTCTTCCTAACAAGTCCTCTATCCTTACACTTCTAATCTGACTAGATAGTGGCTTATTATCTATCATCTCTGAGATTCCAGGTACTGTCTTTATACTTATACCCTCTATTCCTTGCAGTCTATCTACTACTCTTCCTAGCTCTGTACCATTCATTGATGGTATAGCTATAAGGATCTCCTCTATCTTTTCATTTCTTATTACCTTATCAAAGCTCTCCTTATTTCCTAGTACTGGAATATTGTATATAGATGTTCCTATCTTTTTAGAGTCATCATCTATAAAGCCTATCAAATCATATGGAAAGTTTGGATTTACTAGATACTCCCTTGCCAACATAGCTCCAGCTTCTCCAGCTCCATATATTATTGTTCTCTTCTGTTTAGAAACAATTTTCTTGTGCTTTCCATAATATCTTTTTAATCTAAAGGCATATCTACATAAAAGTTGTATTGACACTGATAATATATATGTCATCACTATTGTAGTTATTGGAAAGCTCTTATCTTCATTTATCAACATAATTACTACAAATACTACTGCTGTTACTAGATTTAGTACTAATAGATTTAGCACATCAAATATATTAGTATAGCTCCAGCTTCTATCACTCATTTTTATGTATATATACCCTATTAAAAATATAGCTAAATAGGTAGCTATATACTCTGCTCTTAATTCATATATGACAAAAAAATCATATTTTAGTATAAAGGCTAGAATAATACCAAATATGATTCCCAATGAGTCTAAAAACACCTTTACAAAGTTTCTCTTATTTATCCAGTTATATGCAGGAAGATTATTGTTTCTCTCATATACCCTTTTAAAAACTTTAAAAAGTAACATCTGAATAAGTGAAAATCCTAAGAAAGCTGTAAAAATAGATATATCTTTATAGAAAAAGAGAAATATTACAAATATCATAATATTTACAAGAATAGAATGTGTCTTTGGTTTTTTAGAAAAATCTAAGTTGTCTGTCAAATGATAAAAAAACAGTAGCAAGGCAAAAAGTCCATATGCTGCTGTGTTCATACTAAATCCTGTAATCATAAACATTGTCTGATAGGTTATAAAAAGTAGTGCCGAATAAAAAATCTTGATATTCATAATGTTCTCCTAAAAATTTTTTGTTCTTATATATTTTACTACTTTTCTTAATAATGTCAATAGAACAAAAATTATTTTTTAATTTTATTTAAAAATTGTTCATTTCTATCAATATTTTTTACCCATAGATTCTTTATTCTTTTTTGGTATTTCCATATATTTAGGATATAATTATATTATCTCTAGAGAAAATATATGTGAACCTCTCCCACTTAAAATTACTTTGTAATTTTTGAAGTGGGAGCTTCTTCTTGGGAAGTAGTTGCTTTTGTTAGCCAAC
>OGEM01000135.1_pt1 | contig 69653 bp, 89 predicted proteins | sample 1570741 | NCBI WGS metagenome assembly OGEM01 (sample SAMEA2582141, study PRJEB24529) | metagenome | biome: Human gut stool | place: China | collected 2011
AAGAGAAAGAAAGAGATAAAATAGTGAATATAAGATATTGATATTTAGTTATTTGTTGTTTGTATCTCTCTTTTCCTTTGTTTTTCCTATTTTCCTACTTATATAGAGGAGCGTATAGATAGCTATCATTATGGTTCAACAGAATATGATTCGGCTGTAGGAGCATTGTTCCTTCCATGAACAGCAAAATATGTATGCTGGCGAAAAGAGAAAAACACCTTTGTTTTCTTTTCGCCAGCATTATTTTTGTACTTTTGTCGCATATAACAAAACGCAAATGGATATAAATCAGAATTATAGAGAAGCGGTAAAGACCATAAAAGAAGCTATTCTGCGCAGCCAGTACCGTGCAGCCACATCGGTGAACAAAGAACAGCTATCTCTTTATTACGGCATCGGACGTTACGTGTCGAAAAATTCCCGTATAGGCTTTTGGGGTAAAGGAGCAATAGAGCAAATATCTTCTCTGTTGCAAAAAGAATTGCCGGGACTAAGGGGATTTTCAACTTCGAATATAAAGAATATGCGAGTTTTCTATGAAGAATGGGAACCTGTTCTAAATCGCCAGCCACTGGCTGGCGATTTGGTATTAGATGAAAAATTGCTGTTGAGCGTAATTCGCCAGCCACTGGCTGATGAATTTAACTGGTCAGACTTCTTTTCAATCGGCTTTAGTCATCATATCGAAATAATATCCAAAGCTAAAACTTTGGAAGCAAGGCTATTTTATATACATGAGTGCGCTATTCGCTATTGGAGTAAATACACTTTAAGGGATTACTTAAAAGCAGACCTGTACAGCCACCGGGGAACTTTGCCTAACAATTTCGCACAAACATTGCCTGATACTAAGCAAGCGCTAAAAGCTGTTTGTTCATTCAAAGATGAATACTTGCTTGATTTCATCAATGTGGAGGAACTGGATGAGCAGGAAGAGGATTTAGACGAAAAGATAGTAGAAAAGTCGATTGTTGCCAACGTGAAGAAGTTTATTATGACTTTTGGGCAGGATTTCAGTTTTATAGGCAATCAATATCGTGTTGAAGTGGCTGGAGAGGAAATGTTCATTGATTTGTTGTTTTTCAATCGGGAACTTAATTCTTTAGTGGCGGTTGAATTGAAGTCCGGGAAATTCCGCAGTTCGTATTTAGGACAACTGAATACTTATCTTTCCGCTTTGGATTCATATGTGAGAAAACCGCACGAGAATCCCTCTATCGGAATAATACTTTGCAGAGAAATGAATCAAACTTTTGTAGAATTTGCAGTTCGTGATTATAACAAGCCGATGGGAGTCGCTACTTACCGTACATCCAAAGATATGCCGGAACGACTTCGTAACGCCTTGCCTGACATTGAGGAACTGAGAAAGTTATTGTAGAGCGAAAGCCTATCTCTTTTTTGGCAGGTAATTTCCCTTTGTTGCCTTTGTACACGAAGCCCACCACTAAGCGATTTTCTTCGTTTTTTTGTTACCTGCTATTAGTAATAGGTGGATTTATTTGCTGATAATCAGATTTGTATGGTGATGTGTTAATATGTGGCAAAATATTATTAATAGCTGGCAATTGTGGAAGAAGAGAAAAACAAGAGACTGAAGCTACCTTACTGCTGATAGTTTCCTATTGTAGAAATTGTTTTTTGCTTGATGAAACTTTAGTTTCATCGTCTTGAAACTGGAGTTTCCTCTGCTTGAAACTTTGGTTTCTTCAGCTTGGAACTATAGTTTCATCGCATGGAAACCAACTAGACTAAGCTATTCTTTGATTTATCATTCCAAGGAGCAATATATGATAGTAGCAGGATATGACAGCAAAGCGTGACGGCATTGTGACAACAAAATGTGCTGTCACAATGCTGTCACGCCCTGCTGTCACCTCTTTATTAGCTTATAATCAGTGTGTTATTTAGCTTTTGGTGACAGATGACAGCAATTTTAGATATTTAAATTCTCATGTAGAGGTGAATTTGTTAAAGGTTAAAAAAGGACATAATTTCCGATTTATGGGACACTATATTTATCTTTGCTACCAGTTTTTAAAATCGGAAAAATGAAGATTACGAAGAAGAAAATAGCTTGGGGCATCGTTCTCCTGATATTGATTGTCGGTGGTGTCATTTGTAAGATACGCTGGAAAGTCTGGTTCCACAATATCCCTGAAATACGCTATGTGCTGACGGAAGACCCGCAACGGGTATTTCTGACATTCGGAAATGACGGCGAACTGTCCCGTAATGTGAGCTGGGTGTGCGGAGGCGTTTCCAAGCAGGCAAAGCTGGAATATACAAAGATCGGTTCCGGAGATACTCTTCTCGTTGACGGCTCTTCCAAATTTCTCCGTACACTGGGCGGGTTCGGTTATGCCAACTGGGCAAAATTTAAAGAACTCTCTTATGGCGATTCCTACTCTTATCGGGTATGGAATGACGATCGCTCATCCGATTGGTATTCGTTCACGATGCAACCCGATTCGACTGATCATTTCTCCTTTGTATTTATAGGTGACGTGCAGGATACTTTGCGTGGAAAGACACGTGGCTTTATGGAAAATGTGCGCCATCGCTATCCGCAGGCGGACTTCTATATGTTTGCCGGTGACTTTGCAGAGCGTCCGATGAACTGTTACTGGGATGAAGCCTATCAGAGCGTGGATTCCATAGCTCCCACCAAACCGATATTGGTTTCTCCGGGAAATCATGAATATGTAAAAGGACTGGTACGTGTTTTGGAGAAACGATTTGCTTATGTCTTTTCTTATCTGCTCGAATCGAGGTATAAAAATAATAATGTATATTCTATTGATTACAACGATGCCACTATCATCACGCTGGATAGTAACCGTGATCCTTGGTTCCTCTTCTCTCAACGGGAATGGCTGGAGAAAACGCTGAAGGCTTCGAAAAAGAAATGGAAGATCGTCATGCTCCATCACCCGGTATATTCTATAAAAGGTAAGACGAACAACCTTGCCGTGCGCTGGATGTTCGACGGACTGTTCCGTGAATATGGAGTAGACTTAGTGCTTCAGGGACATGAGCATAACTATGCCCGTATGACTAATAAGAACGATGAGGGCGAAATGACCACCCCGTTGTATCTGGTAAGCCACGCTTCCCCGAAGAGTTACCGTCTATCTTTCAATGATAAGTATGATCGTTTCGGGACGAACCACCGTTTCTACCAGCATATCGACGTGACGGGAGACACGCTCCGGATGCAAGCTTATCTGGAGAATGACTCACTGTACGATGATGTCCGTATTGTGAAGAACGCTTCCGGCACTCAAATCATTGACAATGCAAAAGACATTCCGGAGATACTTGAAATGCCTGCAAGGTTGAGTGGAAAGAAAGCCGAAGAGTTCGAACGGAATGCTGAGAAGTGGAGGAACCGTTCCTTAGTAAAGTAAATACTTCTGTCTCATATCACGGTAGGTCTGCAACTCCTTTTGCCAGCTGTCACGGATTTCCTCTTCCGATTCTCCTTTAAGGATCGCTTTGCGTACCGAATCCGTTCCCATCAGTAAGTCAAACCATCGGGGACGGGAGAAGAATGCTGCGCCTTCGCCGGATAAACGGTAGAAACGCAGAAAGTAACGGAGCGTGAAACCGTTTACGTCTGTTACGTTCCGTAAATCTTCGCCATAACAAGTGACTCCTTTGTGCATCGGATTTTTGTCGAATCCCGGCAGGGAGCGCGGAGTGAAGGCAAAATCGCCATACTTTTTGTTAGGTGCGCCTAACACCTGAAAAGGAAAGGTCGTTCCGCGTCCCACACTGACACGTGTTGCTTCAAAAGGGCAAAGTGAGGCATAAAGGCGGATGGATTGTGCATTGGGCAAGTTGGGAGATGGTTTCACGGGAAGTACATAGGGCTGTCCGTGTTTCCACCCTTTTACGGGAATCACAGTCAGCGGACAAGTCTTTGCCTGGGTAGTCATCCATCCTTCTCCATTGATCATCTGCGCCAGCTCTCCGATAGTACAACCGTGAAGAACCGGCAAAGGCAGCATTCCGACAAAACTTTTATATCCGGCTTTTAATACAGGTCCCTCTACGTAATCGCATGGATTGGGGCGGTCCAGTATAATCATCTCTTTTTTGTTTTCCGCACAAGCTTCCATTACATAATACATCGTACTGATATATGTATAGAAACGTGCGCCCACATCCTGGATGTCGAACAAGATTACATCGATATCTTTCAGTTGGGCGGCAGTCGGTTTTTTATTATCTCCGTAGAGCGAGACGATGGTTACTCCCGTACGGCTGTCTTTTCCGTCTTTTACTGTTTCACCGGCATCCGCGTTGCCGCGGAAACCGTGTTCCGGTGCAAAGACTTTCACTATATCGATTTTTTGTTTTAATAAAGTATCCAGCAGATGAATTGGCTCTGTGCCGACGATGGAAGTGTGGTTTACCACCATTCCTACCCGCTTTCCTTTGATTAACGGCAGGTATTGATCCATACGCTCGGCACCCGTAATTACTTTTCCACTGGCGTATGTAGAACACAGTATTATGAACAGAGAGAAAAGAATGAGGGAACTTCTGGCTTGCATATCAGTAAATTTTTGTAATATTGCACAAAAATATCATTTATCAGTAAGGGAACAAGTAATAACTAGTGAAAAAGTATGAATCCAATAGAAATCATCGACAAATTTTATCCGCAGGATACGGAACAACGACACATTCTACTAATACATAGCCTTTCTGTAGCCCAAAAAGCTTTGAAGATTGTAGATGCACATCCTAACTTACCTATCAACCGCAGCTTTGTCAGAGAAGCCGCGCTTCTGCACGATATAGGAATCTTTATGACCGATGCTCCCACCATCCAATGTTTCGGAGAGCATCCCTACATCGCGCACGGCTATCTGGGTGCAGACCTTTTACGAAAAGAAGGTTTTGAACGCCATGCACTGGTTTGCGAACGTCACACCGGAGCCGGACTGACACTGGAAGAAATCATAGAACGCCAGCTTCCTGTTCCTCATCGTGAGATGGTGCCCGTCACTCTGGAAGAGCAAATAATCTGTTTTGCCGATAAATTCTTTTCTAAAACTCATCTTGACGAAGAAAAGACAGTAGAAAAAGCCCGGAAAAGCATTGCAAAATATGGTGAAGAAGGTCTAAACCGCTTTGATGGGTGGTGCTCTTTGTTTTTATAGCACTAAAAAATAATTAAATAACGGGGATTCTCACGCATTATTGATGAAGATTGTGTACTTTTGCCACTTCAAGCGTAAAACTATTAGTTAATGGCGCCATTGAGAGCAAAAATAATTATATCATTCATATTGCTGATTGTCTTGCTGATGCTTCCTGATGAGGCTACGTCTCAGCGTCGAAGAAGAGGGATGATTGCCTCCAACACTGCACAAACGGATTCCCTTAACAGGAAAGATTCGTTAGGGGCGGATACAGTTGTGGTACGCGTCGACTCTGTAGCACCGACAAAGAAACAACCGCTCGATGCACCGGTTATTTATGAATCTAACGACTCCACCACTTTTACATTGGGAGGTGCCGCTACACTTTATGGTAGCGGCAAAGTCAACTACCAGAACATTGAGCTGGCAGCGGAAGTGATTTCCATGAATCTGGACAGTAGTACAGTACACGCCTACGGTATTAAAGACACAACGGGAACGATCAAAGGTAAACCTGTCTTTAAAGAAGGTGAAACTGCATACGATACAGAAACAATCAGCTATAACTTCAAGAGCAAAAAAGCGGGAATCACCGATATTATCACTCAGCAGGGTGAAGGTTATGTGACCGGTAGCAGAGCCAAGAAAGGAGCAAATGATGAAATCTTTATGGAGCACGGTCGCTACACGACTTGTGATCATCATGACCATCCTCACTTCTACATGCAGCTGACAAGAGCCAAAGTGCGCCCCAAGAAGAATGTAGTGACAGGACCTGCCTATCTTGTGGTGGAAGATGTTCCCCTGCCGTTGGCTGTGCCGTTTTTCTTCTTCCCTTTCTCCAGCAGCTATTCTTCGGGTTTTATAATGCCGACGTATATGGATGATTCAAGCCGTGGCTTTGGTCTGGCGGAAGGCGGATATTACTTCGCTATGAGCGACATCATGGACTTGAAGCTGACAGGAGATATATTCACGAAAGGTTCATGGCGGCTTTCCGGATTGACCAATTATAATAAGAGGTACAAATACTCCGGTACATTGCAGGCGGATTATCAGGTGACCAAGACCGGAGACAAAGGAATGCCGGATTATACGGTTGCCAAAGACTTCAAGGTAGTGTGGAACCACCGTCAGGATGCCAAGGCAAGTCCGAACAGTACTTTCTCCGCCAGTGTGAACTTCTCGACCAGTAGTTACGAACGATCTAATATCAACAACCTTTATAACTCTCAGTTGTTGACTCAGAATACAAAGACATCAAGTATCAGCTATTCCCGCAGTTTCCCCGATATCGGTCTGACTTTGTCGGGAACGACCAATATTGCGCAGACTATGCGTGACTCATCCATTGCAGTGACGCTTCCCGACCTTAATATTACATTGAGCCGTCTGTTCCCCTTCAAGCGGAAGAAGGCTGCCGGAGCCGAGCGTTGGTATGAGAAGATATCAATCAGTTATACAGGACGTCTGACGAACAGTATCCGTACTAAGGACGACCGTCTGTTCAAGACCGGTATCAGCGGATGGGAAAATGCAATGAATCATAATATTCCTATCAGTGCTACTTTTACACTGTTCAAGTATTTGCAGGTCAATCCTTCGGTGAATTATACGGAGCGTTGGTACACCCGCAAGATAAATCAGACGTATAATGAGGAAACAGGGCGTTTGGAACAGAATCTGAATGATACTATTAATGGCTTTTATCGTGTTTCCAACTATTCAGCCAGTTTGTCTTTAAGTACTAAACTGTATGGTATGTACAAACCTCTTTTCATGAAGAAGAAAGAGATACAGATTCGCCACGTTGTCACTCCGCAGGTTGGTATCAGTGGTGCTCCTGCATTTAGTAAATACTGGGAAGAGTATACGGATAATAACGGAAATACTCAGTATTATTCACCCTATACGGGACAGCCTTTTGGAGTCCCTTCACGTGAGGGTTCGGGAACGGTTAGTTTCTCGATTGCTAATAATCTGGAGATGAAATATTATGATGCTAAGAAGGATACATTAAAGAAAGTCAGCTTGATTGATGATTTGAGTGTGAATATGTCATATAATATGGCTGCAAAGGAAAAGCCATGGAGCCCCTTGAGTATGAATCTTCGACTGAAACTGACAAAGAATTATACTTTCAATATGAATGCATCATTTGCTACTTACGCTTATACGTTTGATAAAAGTGGTAATGTGGTCGAAGGTAATCGAACTGAATGGTCGTATGGACGTTTCGGACGTTTTCAGGGGTATGGTTCTTCTTTTAACTATACCTTTAATAACGATACCTGGAAAAAGTGGTTCGGTCCGAAGGAAGACGAGAAGGATAAAGACAAGAAGGAGTCAGAAGATGGAGACGGAGAAGATTCTGAAGGTACGGAAGATGGAACTACGACCAAGAAAGTAGAGAAGGCGCAAGCCGACCCGGATGGTTATCAAGTATTCAAGATGCCTTGGTCTCTAAGTTTCAGTTATTCATTTAATATTCGTGAAGATAGGACTAAGCCTATTAATCGCTATTCGATGAGATATCCGTTTACTTATACTCACAATATCAATATGAATGGTAATGTGAAGATTTCCAATAACTGGTCGCTTTCGTTCAATTCGGGTTACGATTTCCAAGCGAAGGAAATAACGCAGACTTCCTGTACGATTTCTCGTGATTTGCACTGCTTTAACTTGTCTGCCAGTCTTTCACCATTTGGACGTTGGAAATACTATAATGTTACGATTCGTGCTAATGCAAGTATTCTTCAAGACTTGAAATATGAGCAGAGAAGTCAGACGCAAAGTAATATTCAGTGGTATTAGGGTGTTATTAGTAAACGCTTTCTAATTCTGCATAAAGCTTGGGGAGTGATTCCTAAAAATGACGCAATGTATTTTAATGGGACCGTCAGAAATATGTTTTGATATTGTTTGCATAGTTTTATATATCGCTTTTCTGGTGGCATTCTTAATAGAGCCACTTCTAACTCTAAGTTTTCTTTTATAATATTTTGACAGTATATTCTCAAATTTGTTTCTTCTCCTATCTCTGCTAAAATTGTATTTGAGACAGATAAAATGGTACATTCAGATAGGCAGCTTAAATATTCTGTTGCTTCTGTAGCGGTTCCATATTGACACAGTAAATTGCCTGAGAGGGTGAATCGTAATGTTTGTTCTTCTGCTGTGTTACTATCTATTGTGTAATGTCTTATGGTCCCACATATAAGGATGCAAAATGAATCATTCAGTTGTCTGTTTTCAAGAATAGTTGATTTAGGGTGTTTTGTAAAAGTGAAGGCTTTATATGCTTTTTTTAGTTTGACCATGGAGGACGCTGGTATGTATGTGGATAGAGCTTTTATGTAATTTTCAATGTTGAAATCATTTTTACTATGCATATTATTCGTTTTATTATGAGTTATGGTAGGCTTTTTGTTATAAATGTAATGGAAAATGCTATGCGTTTAATATGTATTAGTAATAAAAAATGCAAATATAGAGGTGTTGATGAACTTAAGTTTATGAATGATGAATATTTATCTAAGAATATATTTATCATTTATATATAATCACTTAATTTTGTATTTTGTGATTTGAATTCAGATACGAAATAGATAAAAGTCTATTAAATACAGATTTTGGCGATGAAGAAATGAAAATGCATGTGTTTGATCAATATAGTATATATAATTTATTTAGGCAAGAGAGAGAAATAGACTAAGAAAAAGTATTTGTTTAAAAGAGTGTGCTCCGGACAACACACTCTCTCTGTAAGAAAAGTAATTGTTAACTTAACGCCTTCTAACTTCAAGGTAAACAGAAATATTACCTGTGATCCAATAATCAGCGAAACTCTTGTCTAAGCTCAACTTTTGACCATTATAGTAAAGATCAAAATACCTTGTGCCCAAGATAGCAGAGGCTTCATTCCAAACTTCCTGAATCTTTGTGTTTTCAGATAAATTGGGTACGTAAATGGGATAAATGGCACCATTATCATTAATGAACATGTTGACAAATCTGGGAGTTGCAGATTCTGATGTAGTGTTGATATCTACATCTTCAGATACTGTTTGTGCATACATTGGCAATGAGCAGAATAATGCAAATGCCAAACCGAAAAATAAATTTGTTCGTTTCATTTTACTTTTGGTTTAAAGGTTGATAATTTTTTGTCTCATGAGTACAAAGCAAAGGTAGAATTATTTATGGAAAAAGAACTGAACTTAAATTAATGATTTTCAATTCTATAGAATTTATGAACAATAGTTCATTGTATATTTTGTAGTAGTGAAATAAATACTGATAATATTATATGGTGTTTGGATTTAATCTTGTTTTATAGGATTGATCTATTGGCTAGCTTTATGTATGAGAAATATTTTTTTAAGATTAAATAGACTTAGTGTTGTGTAAGGTAAGCTAATGCGGATATTTAAGAATAGAAAAGTGTAGACAGATATATAACAATATCTAGCAATAATAAGATGAATGGAGAGTTGAGAGTTACTATGCAGCGTCATCATTTATTGTGCAGCCGACTCTCAACTTTCCATTTTCAATTCTCAACTTCTTACCATATTATTTCCGTTTCTCCGTTTGCTTTCAGATAATCGTTTGCACGGCTGAAGTGTTTGTTTCCGAAGAAACCATTGTAGGCAGAAAGGGGAGAGGGATGGGCAGAGCTAAGTACCAGATGCTTGTTGCGGTCGATGAAAGCTCCTTTTCGTTGAGCATAAGCTCCCCACAGGATAAATACAAGATGTTCCCGTTCTTCTGCCAGTGCGCGGATAGCGGCATCTGTAAAAGCTTCCCATCCACGATTCTGATGAGAGCCTGCCTGATGAGCGCGTACAGTCAGAGTGGCGTTGAGCAATAATACTCCTTGCTCAGCCCAGCGAGTCAGGTTTCCGGTAGTAGGAGCGTCTGTACCTATGTCTGCCTTTATTTCTTTAAAGATGTTGACCAAAGAAGGAGGGAAAGGTACTCCGTCGTTTACAGAGAAACAGAGCCCGTGTGCCTGGCCCGGTCCGTGGTACGGGTCTTGTCCGATGATTACTACCTTCACCTTGTCGAAAGGACAGAGGTTGAAGGCGTTGAAAATAAGTTTTCCCGGAGGGAAAATCTGATACTGGCTGTATTCACTTTTTACGAATTCCGTCAGTGTGCGAAAGTAATCTTTTTCAAATTCCGGCTGTAAGTGTGTTTTCCAGCTTTCTTCTATTTGTACGTTCATAGCAATTATATAAGGTGTATATCAAGTTCCTCACATTCTTTGCGCATATCTTCCGGCCAGATGCTGGCTTGTATTTCTCCGATATGAGCTTTGCGAAGGTAGAACATACACAAACGGGATTGACCGATACCGCCACCGATAGATAGTGGAAGTGTGTCGTCCATTAATCGTTTGTGGAAATAAAGTTTCAGTCTCTCTTCTTCGTTTTCTTCTTTGAGCTGGCGTTGTAGCGCTTCTCTGTCTACACGAACACCCATAGAGGATAGTTCGATGGAGCGTTGCAGTACATCATCCCAAAGTAAAAGGTCACCGTTCAGTCCGGGCAGGTTGTTCAGGCCGGTGGATGTGTAGTCATCATAGTCCGGTGCACGTCCGTCATGTTTTTTGCCGTCGCCTAGCTTGCAACCGATACCGATGATAAATACGGCACCGTATTTTTGGCAGATGGCATGCTCGCGGCATTTGGGTTCCAGGTTCGGATAGAGTTGGCGTAGTTCTTCCGAATGGATAAAATGTAATTTCTGGGGCAGACAAGGTTTGATCTGCGGATACATTTCATATACCATGTATTCTGTACGGATCATGGCAGCGTAGATACGATTTACGATCTCTTTCAGGAATTCTACGTTTCTGTCCTCGTTGGTGATGACACGTTCCCAGTCCCATTGGTCTACATAGAGCGAATGGAGGTTTCCGAGTTCTTCATCAGAACGGATGGCGTTCATGTCGGTATAGATACCGTATCCCGGTTCGATATTGTAATCGGCGAGAGTTAATCTTTTCCATTTGGCTAATGAATGAACGACTTCTGCTTGTGCGTCACCTAAATCCTTGATAGGGAATGAAACGGGACGTTCTATACCATTCAAATCGTCATTGATACCCATCCCTTTCAATACGAAAAGAGGGGCTGTCACGCGTCTGAGGCGTAATTCGGATGACAAGTTTAACTGGAAGAACTCTTTTATTTGTTTGATTCCCAACTCTGTTTGTTTTAAGTCGAGTAACGGTTTATAGTTCTTTGGTTTTATCAAGTAACTCATAGGATTGTTGATTGTTAATTGTCGGCAAAGATAGGAATAATATTGATATCTGTATTGGATAATCTCTAAAAGATTGTCAAATTGATAAAGTATATGCTCTAAAGCATTTCAAAATAACAGAATGTTAAGGGGCGATACTGACTTAAGAACTATAAAAAAAGATGAATCATTAGGAAGATGAGAAGATTTTTTATACTTTTGTCATCGCATTTAGGAAATGGCCCCGTAGCTTAGTGAATAGAGCGTCAGATTCCGGTTCTGAAGGTCGTGCGTTTGAATCGCACCGGGGTCACATAGTAAAATCGCAATTATCTTATTATTAGATAGTTGCGATTTTGTGTTATATACTGTTGCACAACATTCGCACAACATCTCGGTATGTGGAGAGATTTATTAATAAAATAAAAGCCCGTTTTTTAGACAGGCTTATATTAAAGGGAGGCTTTTTATGGCTACTTATCTAAAGAAAACTCATAGGTGATTTCGGTTATATCTTTATTGAATAAGTACATTGAACTAGTTAGGATTTTCCCTCCTAGTTTATTGTTACCTCTAAATGTGAACTTAGTTTTATATCCATTAAATTCTCCTTTATATGCTTCTTCTTTTTTATCATATAAATTTTGTAGGCTATCTCTAATCTGCTCCAGTATCGGAATACTATCTGCCATTACTTTAGTCCTTGCTCCGTAAAGTAAAGGGAAGTCTTTATCTACTGAATACTCTGAGATTTTACTTTTGGTTTTTGAAATTTGATCATCAAGACTTTTAGCTTCTTCACTATGCATAAATAAAGTGAATACGGAATCAACTTTAGACATTTCTACAAACTCGTAACTATTCCAGTCATTCATCGTAGTTTTTAGTTTGGCTTCGATAAGCTCTCTTGCTTTGTCTTCATTTGATTTCCCACATGAACAAAGTGCAGTGATTGCACATACTAATAAAATGATCTTTTTCATAAGCTAGTTTTTAATTATCCGATTTTATTTGATTTTTCAAGATTACATTTTTGGCAAAGTAATTGTAAATTCTCAACGCTTGTATCCCCACCTTTAGAGAAAGGAATAATATGATCTAAGTGCAAATTTTCATTCGATCCACAATAAACGCATTTTCCTCTGTCTCTATTCCAAACAGCATCTACAACAGTTTTTGGTATTGGAGGACGTTTGTTTGCTTCTGGGAATATCTTACCTTCATCTATAAGCTCTTGAAGAGCTCTTTTCTCTAATTCTCTTCTTTCTTTTCTAGCTATAATAGATGCTTTTATTTCATTTAATTTTATTGCTTCTTCTATTTCTTTTTCCTTTCTGTAGTCTTCTCTCATTTTATCCTCTCCTCGTTTTATAGCTTCTGGACTGTAATCAATTTCTAAAATATCAGTGTTGTCTTGAATCTGTATTTTGGGTGCATATCTATCTGAGTGGGGAGCAATGATTTTAACTATACAAGGAGATTTGTATGGAATAACTAATTCACCAAGAGGTTTACTAATAATAGTTACTTTATTAGAAAATAGTCCATTATAATAAAATTCACTTTCTTTGCAATCCCAAATAACATATGGGGCATAGTTAATACCTCCTGATCTAAGTGATTTATACCTCAATATTTTTTTATATTGATTAATTTCTATCAAGTCGAACATTATTGGGATCAGATCTTTATTAGGTGTAATAGGTGATGATGTATGGCTAGTGGTTTCTACTTTATTAAGTTGCTTTGGAGGTATGTTAGATATACGTTTTAGCTTCTTATATCTATTATAGTTATAGAAACTTTGCCATATCGGAAAAACAAATAAAGCTAATATTATTAATAATGTTATCATTATCCTATCTTCTTCTAGGTCTTTGTAATTCTATAACGTTAAATATCTGCTTTACTTCTGCTAGATCAATCACTCGATCAGGATACATACTATTTAAAGAATGTATTGTGATTGTATGATTATCTATATTATGATCTATGATTCTCTTTACGAGTATTCCTTCTTCATGTACAATAACGAAATCCCATTTAGTATAATGTAGCTTTGATTCTATCCAGTATTGGGAATATATTTCTCTACATAATAATCTGTCACCTTCTAAGTAACTTTCTTCGGTTCCGTCATTCATACTATCTCCCCTTACTTCGAAAGCTACGTAGTTTCCTTTGGCTTCATGGTCTATAATGAATGGTATGGTTGGGAGAGTTTCCATGTATGCGGCATCTTGATATCCGCATAGGTATCCTGCTTGTGCGTATTGGCTCACTAATGGTACGTTTATAATATGGCTTTGGTTAAGTGGTATTGCTTCGCTTATGTTTGTTTTAGCAATATTATCGCTAGCTTCGTTGGATACAAAATACTCAGATACTTTTTCTATTCCGAAAACGTTTACAATGTTGTTGTAAAGTTCCTCTGTTAGAGGTTTTTTGCCGCTTTCTATTTCTGATAAATAGGCTTGCTTAATGCCTATTTTCTCTCCGAAATCTTTTTGTCTAAGTTTTAGTGACTTCCTTAAAGATGCGATATTGATTTTATTCATAATGTTAATTATTGTTATTATGGCGATAAAATCTTGCGATAAATAGCGATATATCGCAAGAAGATGATATCTTTGCAATGTCAATCAATCAATCAACACTGCAAAGGTGCGAATATTGTGCGATAAAACCAAATTATTTACATAACTAAAAATAGGTAAGGCAATGAGAAATAGAGATTATGAACTAGTAAAGAACGGCAAATATAATATGAAAGCCATCATGCAGAGAGCTTGGGTATATGTACGCCAGTACGGTTATTCTCTTAAATCTGCCTTGCGTACTTCTTGGGTGGACGCTCGTTTGGCTATGGATGAATATGTAGAATCATTGAAGCCGAAAGCGATTGAGTCTAAACAGGGTAATGTGTTGAAAGCGTTTTTCGCCGATAAGTATGCTAACTACGATAGTTCTTGGAGATAATGAGTGAAGAAAAAATAAACGAAAACTTAGTTTTCCTTCGGAAATACACGGACGATCTGAAAGAACGAGATGAATATACAGTTCAGATGCTGGCTGGAAGCAAAGAAACGAAAGAAGAAATTATCAGTAACTTTCTTCGAATAATAAAAGATTACGAGGCTCTGTTAGGTTAGAACCTACGAAAGAAGCGAGCAAAACGCTTTCAGGGTACATTGATTAGTTCTTTGACATATTGGATCATACGAAAAGAAATTCAACCGTAGCAGGAATGCCGTGATCGGTTGAAGGTTCGAATTAGTTACATATATCACTTGGAAGTCCGAAAAGTCTTTATCAGTAAGCATATAGCAGTTAAGGCGAGCTATAACGCTATCTAAGTGATTCAACATACAGCCCGTCACGTCTCGATACGTGGGAGAATCCGTAAAAGGTATCGCGGGCACTAACTAACTTTAAAAGTATAATAAGGAGGTAAATCATGCATTATAAGAATAGTGAGATTATTGTTAGCGTAGCGGTTTGTCATAGAGGGACCCATAATATTATTGAGGAATGTGCAACGATAAAGGAAGCTCGTAAATTCTCAAAGGAGAATGGATATAACGAAGCTGATTATTGGTATTTGGCAGCTGAAGTAATAAATAAGGATGGGGATACTAACCCTGCCGTTTGGAATAAGGAGAGAGGAGAGGCAATTAAAAGACTGAAGAAGTTGTTGTAGTTACTAAACAATACTAATACATCTATCGAGATGTATTGAGTTGTTTTGTTGTGTTTTATTTTGTGTTTGTGTTGTAGGGTGTGCCGTTCGTGAGAATAGCGCACCTTTTTAATTGGATAAGTGGCGGAATTGGTAACGCTTAGTAGAGTAAGATTGTAAGCCAGACATTCTGTAACCATTCAGTGAGGCTCTTGAATTTACATTCCCGGTTCGAATCCGGGCTTATCCACTAATAATAATCAAATAATTAATCTTATGGCAAAAAGGATAAAGACAATAACGGGAGATTGGGTAGATTCAATTAGTAAGCTATCTATAAATGAACCAGCTAGAGTTTTAGATAGTAATTATGATCGTGTTATGAGTTCTGCTCGTTATCGACTAAGACGGAAAGGTATTGAAATAGAGACCGTCGGAGATAAATACTTTATAGGTAAAACAAGGTTTTTTAATATTAAAAGGATATCGTGATGGAACCCTTAACTCAATGTGAGTATCAAGTAGCACATGAAGTTGCAAAGGGGCATACTCCTTCTGAAATAGCTGAATTGCTCCAAAAGTCAATATGGACAATAAAGGCACAGATTAGGGATATTCATAAGAAGTTAGGCATTAACAATAACGTAGAGCTTACTTTATTCCTGCTATGTGATAGGACTAAAAGAAACTTTGATTTGAAGGAGATTAGGAAGCACGGTATTGAGTTATTTTTCTCTGTGTGGTTTTTGGTAATAGCTGTTACACCGGATTATCAAATGGACATGAGACGTTGCAGGGTACGATCTAATGCAAGGACTTCTGTACGAGCAACTAGAAATAGAAAGGACTGTGATTCATTTTATATCGTCTAGTATTAACTAAAAAATAATGTTCTATGAAAACTATTCATAAAATTCAAAATGCTATTGCTGTCATTGCTCTTGCTATGGTGACCCACCTAGCATTGCAAATCGAAATGACTAGAAACGAAACAATATCATGTATTATAATGCTATTGTTAACTGTGTTCATGCTTTTAGAGAGAAGTTCAAAAGAGGTGCATCAAAAAGAATAGGGGGATAGATATGAGTATTCAAGAGATCATGAGTCTTGGGGGGAGTAAGATATCGGCTAATGTGAATTTTGAAGATTTAAAAGCATTCGCAGATTATCTCATTCAAAAAACAAAAGAAGAAGTTGAAGAATCTATTTTGGCTAAGAAAAAAGAGACTTTCGTAAAGCCCAAAGATGCTTGTAAACAGTTACAGGTTGATCGGTCAACTTTGTGGAGATGGGCTAAGACAGGTTATTTAATTCCCGCAGAAGTCGGTGGAAAAAGATTATATAAACAATCTGAAATAGATATTATATTACGCAAATAATTTATTGTTTAACTCTAACCCCGGAGTAAAGGACTCCGTGCGGTATCCAGTCCGCTATTTAAGTTTTGAATTATCCCGGTGTCCGTTGGTTCGGTATCCGGGAACTATTTTATTAACTACTTTAATTATAACGAATATGGACGATTTAGCTATTAGAGAACAAGAATCTTCTCTCGATGTACAGACAATTGATCTGTCTGGTGATATTCCTTCTTTGAAAGATGCGAAGGAATTACCAGTTGATTTATGTGGTAATTATTGGTCTCCTGTGATTCCCGGTGAGTTCAAGAAAGTTATTTTCTTGGATATTAAACCTCAAAAGGTATTGTCGCAAACTACCGGTGAACTTATCGATTTAGATTGTGTCATGTTTGCAGAGCAAAATGAAAATGGTGATTTGACCACCACAATGAATGGTTCTGTTAGATTAGTTGGAGCTTTACAGCCTTATTTTGAAGATGGCATAATTAAAAAAGGAACAATGCTTAAAATTACCTATATGGGTAGGAATAAGAATAAAACAAATGCAAATTCTTCTGATAACTGGTCTATTAAACCTTTACGCATAAACTTGCCAGATGTGGGATGATATTAATTTGAACGATTGTGAGGAAGGTGAAGAACTTAATCCTTCTGCTTATAATCCGGACGATTATCCCACCAAAGAGGAGATGCTTGATTTTATCTCTTTGAATTGCAATAAGCCACCTGTTAATATTGATTTGAAGGAGTTGAGTGTTAACGGAGTAGTAAAGCGTGATCCTATGGAGATGTATTTGAAAAGCGATCATATTTCCTCTTCCAATTTGAAAAATGCTCTTAAAACTCCACGATCTTTTTATTATGATTACGAAAGGACATTTGAAGAGAAAGAAAAACCTTGTTTTCAGTTAGGGACATTTGCCCACATGGCATTTTTGGAACCACGTTTATTCGAGCTTGTCAAAGTAGAACCTAAGTGTAACCAATCATCGAAAGAAGGCGTGATTGGAATGATTCGGTTCTATAATGAATTGCTCCTGAATGATAAGAATTATATTCCAGATGTCGAAGAAGAAATACCTTCTGAAAGGTGGAATTTCTGTGATCTGAAAGACTTTCGTGATAATAAGAAACAGAAGTGCATTGATTTGGGATACTCGTTTATCAGTGATGAAATGAGTATGATAATTAAAGCTCTTGAAAGAAACTATTATTGGTATGGTGGCGGCATCATCAAGCAGCTTTTGAAAGGTGCATACTCAGAAGTATCATTCTATGGCAAGGATGAAGAAACGGGGCTTAATGTAAGAGTTCGACCGGATTATTTTAATGTAGAGGAAAATATCGGTGTAAATGCAGTTATTTCCTTTAAGACCACACGTGCCGACGATCTCGGCAAGTTCTACTATGATTGTGCCAAGCTCAAATATGAGCTTTCAGAAGGAATGTACCAAGAGGTTATGAGTAGCGTTACTGGACGGAACTTTAATGTAACAATTATGATCATGTTACAGACGGTTGAACCATACGATGTCGCTGTTCTCTTCTGGTCGCCCGATGATTTGGCAAATGGTAAGTATAAATATCGCTATGCTCTCTCAATCGTAAAAGACTGTTTCGACAAGAAATGGTTTCCCGGATATGACGCTAAAGCCGAAGAAGGAGCTAGAGGTATTATTGATATGCAGCTCCCGGAATGGAGTCAAAAGATGCTTCATCCGGTGGCTATTGATGATTTTGAATAGTTATGAAAAGGATAGAAATTATTTTAAATGGACGAAAGATTTTAGATATCCAAAGCGATGAAACTGATTACGGTTCAGAATATATCGCTTTGGAAGTATCACAAGAGACTAAAAATAATATCACTCAAGCACTTCGGCTTCTCCAAAAAGTTCAGTCGTGGAATCTTGAGAAAGAAGAAAATCAGGACAGTTAATTAATTTATCGAATATGTTGGCTAAATCTTTTATTTCATTATCACTTAATTCATAACTTCTGATAGACTTTTTATCAGTGAATGTTCCTGACGAAATGAAAGTTTTAACTCCATCTTTTGATTTAATTCTTCTAATAGTTATAAAGTTATTAGATTGTTCGCTAATTGCTTTTCTAAATAAAATTTCCATAACACTTAATTTTAAAGTTTGACAGCTCCAAAATTAAGAAAAGTTCCCAAGGAAGGATAATTCTTCTTTGGGAATTTATTAAAACCTATAAAACAATGATTGATTTAAAAGACTATGTACCGGAGGAACTTAAATTTAAGCTCCCTACCACCGTGAAATTTCCCGAAGTGATTTTCTCTGATTGCGTCTGTATGGACGACGTTAAAAAGAAATTGTCAGAGCATTTTGTAACCATCCAAGAAAAAGATGTAATTGCTAACCGGGTGATGGATGATTATGAAATCCAAACTATTCGTGCGAACTATGGCGAGATTGCCGAGGAACAGATGCCGGAACTTGAAGCACAGTTCGAAGCTTTGAAAGCCAAGTTCAACACAGAGAAAAAAGACTTTGAGGCAAAGATTTCTGCCTTACATACCCAGTTCAAAGACCTTGTTAACTTGGCAAAGAAAGGCATTAAAGATTATCCTTTAAAAATGATTGATACCTTCCGTATTCCTGTGATGGGGCATTACCTGTATTATTCATGGGTAAATGACGCATTTCGTCTGGCGTTGGTTCAGGAAATACCGAAGCATGAATACAATGACCTTTTCAATTCAGGTGAAATGAATCAGGAAGCCTTTAAAACACTCGGCTATGAATTACCAGATATAGATGTGAAGGATACTAGAAAGAACCTTCGAAAGTTTGGCAAGGATGAAAATATTGTTGAAGTCTGGGAAGAAGATGGTCAGGATGTTTGGTTAGAACACTGGATTGAAGACTTCTTGGATGAAGGTACTGGTGAGGTTGTTCCTATCCAACGCCATGAATGGCATAGAGTATCAATCGAAGAAAGCCCATGGAGAAAGGAGGAAGAAAATGACGAGACTGGCGCACAAGAAGGGGAGACCGACGAAATACCGGAAGAGTCTGAGGAATAATCCTTATTGGGAAGAAGTAAAACGTAAGGTCCGAATCCGTGACGGGCACAAGTGCCAAGTGTGTGGAAAGACTTATAATTTGGAGATTCATCACAAAATCTATGACGTTGCAGGATATTCTATAGTTGGGCATGAATTAGAGTTCCTGTATTGTCTTGAGACTCTATGTGAGGATTGCCATCGAATGAAACATGGTAAGTAACTTTGTTAACCCGCCTGCTTGTCTGCGAAGATATAGTGGGCAGACATGGGGAAGTGGCAGAATTGGTATTGTTAAGTAACCGCCCGTCAGCGGTGAAAAGGATGGACGTAAATAGCCTGACGGCGTAGAATATCATCCGATTGCGGGTTCGAGTCCCGTCTTCCTCCACATGGGGAACGTTGTTTTTCGCTCTATTTTCGGATTCCTTCAATAAAAACATTGAAATGAGCGTGGTTATTTTTTGCTGTTTTTAATCCCATAAATAAAACAGCACACGGGCGGTTACATGTCTGGTAGAAATGATGTAGTGCACTGCATTAGGAGAGTTCGATTCTTTCACCGTCCACAAACCTTAGAGAGAGAAGCATATAAAAGCGGGAATGCAGCTTATACAAAGTACGGGGTCTGGCTGATGATTGCTAGTGACACGACTGAAAAGAAGCCGAAACCTTGTATAAGTTCCTGTTAGTAGTGTGTTTCGTTGGAATAAATGTTGAATCGCCCCGAAGAATACGCTTCGGGGCTTTTAATTAGGAACCTATAAATATTAGATATGAAACAGGTAAGCAGTAAACAAGCTCAGAGAAACAGAGAAGTTGCTAAAATAAAGCAGTCACTTTCTCCCTCTTGTGCAATATGTGGTAAGCCGGCTGTAGATGCCGCACATTTGATTCCTAAGAGCATGTATCCGGAACATTACACCAATCCTCAGAACATTGTAGGATTTTGCCGGGAATGCCATAATAAGTACGATAATAACTTGGCATTCAGACAGCGGCAGAAGCGTCTTATAGAGCGTGTGAAGTCTTTTGATGAATGTGCAGCAAATAGATATTTCCGTTTATGAATAGTTATCAGTTAATATCCAAGCTTTGGAAGGTTCGGGATGATACCTATCTCACTACAGCCGCTCAAGCTCTTTATCACGAACTTGTAGCCATCTGTAACGAAATGAAGTGGAAGGATGTTTTTAAAAAGAAGAACTCTGATTTGTGTTCTATTCTGAATATGTCAGAGAAAACCTTAATAAAATCAAGGAGTGATTTGAGCGATGCCGGATTACTTTACTTCCAATCGACAAAAGACAAGAGAATCGGCTGTTATTACTCATTTACTACTGTAATATCATCCGTCTATTTTACAGATGAAAGTACAGATGATTCTACAGATGAAAGTACAGATGATAATAACGGAGGTGGAGAAATCCCACCTGTAGAATCACCTGTAGAAACACCTGTAAAATGCTTAGATGATAATTTGCCATCATCTGTAGTTTCATCTGGAAAATGTTTAGATGAAACGCAATTTTCACCTATTATAGATAATATAAACATAAAACAAGAAGAGAGTCTCGCGCATACGCACGAGAGCACCCCACCCGAAAAGCCTAAGCGATCTAGGAAAAAAGAAGGAGATGCGAAGCCTTTAGTTTATCCTTTCGATTCGATAGCATTTATGTCGGCATGGACGGAACTTGTGAAAACTCCAAAATGGAAAGGAAAGCTAAATTATGCTTTGCAGATTTCATTAAACAAGCTGGGTAAGTTTGAAGAAGAGTTCGCTATCCGACAAATAGAGCGAGCTATAGAATCTAATTGGACCGGAGTCGTATTCTCTGGTACTGAACGTGATTATCAAGAATGGCTAAAACAAAAAAAGTATGGAAACAATCAGAAACCTTGTACAAGCAAGCAGGAAGCAAATGACCATGCCCTGCAGCAATACATTACCGAGCGTCAGCGTAGAGAACAAGGCTTGGTTGACGAAGTGGAAAGACCCTTCTGATATTGAGCGTGTCTTTTCTCCGACAAACTGGGCTTATGTGGCTCAGAATCCAGAAAAAGCATATTTTTCAAATTGTCCCACGATTAAAAAGTATGATGAAGTTTATGGAGAAGGAAATGCGGAAATGTGGATTTATGCACAAGTGCTGGCATTATTTGGGTCTAGTTCTTGTAAAGACGAAGGGGTAGCACAAGGAATCGGAATATTTGCTCAGACATTTGCATCGTCTGTTCAGATATACAAATTATCAGAACTAATGCTGTTTTTTTCTCGATACAAGTCCGGAAGATACGATAACTCTTTTTCTCAATTTGATGCCCGAAGGATTGGAAATGCTTTTTTCAAAGAGTTTATTCCAGAGAGACAGAAAGAAATTGATCGATGTGAAAAGCGAAAGATTAATGAGGAAGCATTAGCTAGACGGGAATTGCCTGCCGGATATACAATCCCCAAAGGGTATAATCCCTATACTTGGTATTTGGAGACTAAGAGACGTGCTGCCAATGGAGACAAAGAAGCTATTGAGAATTTAAAATATCCCCAAGTTCGATTTACATAGTGGTCTATCAGATCGCTATTTTTTTTATTTAATAACCAAAACGTTTTCCTGATATCGGGAAGACGATCAAAACAAAAGAGAAATGGATAAATCATATTTTGAAACAAGAAAGACAGAAATTCAATCAGAGATTGATAGCTGGAAACAAGAATTAAAAGACTTGGAAGATGAATACATATCTTCTAATCAAAAGTTCCCTATTGGGAGTAAAGTTTGTATCACTACTCCTGCACATACAGGAATGGTGTTATCCACTCGTGAGAAAGTTACATTCCCAGAAGCGAAAAGATACTCTTACGTAACTGGCTACGAAATACGGTGTAAAGAGGTTGTTCCAATTCTGATGAAAGCAAAGAAGGATGGCACGATTTCAAAAATTCGGGATTATATAACATTCGAAAGAGTGATAGTTGAACTGGCGTAAAACAAGAATAGAAAGGAATCAAATGAATCTGCAATCTAAGATAGATTACTCCATTGCCTTGCTTCGCAAATGTGAACAGATGGCACTTGACTACGACCCGGAGAATGGCTTTTACCTTGCGTTCTCCGGCGGTAAAGATAGTCAAGTTCTATATCACCTTGCAAAGATGGCAGGAGTAAAATTTAAGGCTCACATGAACCTTACAAGCATTGACCCTCCGGACGTAATCCGCTTTGTAAAACGTAACTACCCGGATGTGGAGTTGATAAAACCAAAGATGTCAATTTATGATATGGCTATTAAAACGCATTTACTTCCAACACGAAGAATACGCTGGTGTTGCGCTAAGTTCAAAGAAATGTCCGGAGCAGGAAAAGTTACCTTAATAGGTATTCGTCACGCTGAAAGCGCAAGGCGTTCTAAGCGGGAAGAGATTGAGATAAGCAACCATAAATTCAGTGGGAACTTTGACCAGTTTTCAGAGCACAAAGAACAAATGGTTACTTGTGTCGGAGGCAAAGACAAGATTCTTGTTTCTCCGATTATCCATTGGACTGACAGAGATGTGTGGGATTTTCTGAATGGGAATAAGATAGAGCATTGTTCTTTGTACGATGAAGGATATAAGCGAATAGGTTGTATTCTTTGTCCGATGTCAAGCTACAAGGATAAACGAAAAGACTGCCAGCGTTTTCCTCATGTAAAACATAAATGGATTCAGACCATACAAAAGATGATTGATGCCGGATATATCAACCACAACTTTACCGATGCCGAATTTGGGTTTAATTGGTGGATAAGCGATAAAAGATTTGAGCAATATTATGCAGAAGAAGTGCTGCAACAGAAAATAGAGTTTAACGTATAACAAGATAGAAAGGAATAAATTATGAAAAGTGGAATCGAAATTATCGCAGAAGAACGCAAGAGACAAATTGAAGTTGAAGGGTGGACACCGGAAGAAGATGATTTATACACAGCCGGACAACTAGCTTTAGCGGGTGCAACTTATGCTATCCCTACATTTTGTAGAGATGATTATGGTGGTTATGTTTATTCTACCGATGTACCTATCATGTTCCCATTTTCTCCCGAATGGTGGAAGCCTACACCTGATGATCGGATAAGAGAGTTAGCAAAAGCAGGTGCACTCATTGCTGCGGAAATTGACAGATTACAAAGGATTAAATAACTCTCAAAACAAAAAGATATGAAGAAGAAAACAGTAACAGTATTGGCGATTGAATATTCAAAAAGGGTGTGTGATCCTCAACCAGAATTTATTGATCGAATGGATGTAAGAGGATTGGTTATGAGTGCTTATAGAAGTGGATATAATAAGGCTCATTCAGAGCATGTAAAGCGCATCACCAATATCGTGGAGCTAAAGCTATCTGACATTGATTCCCCTGTGTTTACTCATACAAAAGAGTTTAGAGAACATTTTGATTACATAATGTCAAAAATAAAAGAACAATTAGCGTAAAACAGAATAAAAATGAAGAAAAGTAAGTTTGAAATAGCATTAAATGCTTTGAAAAATATAGCCGATCCTATTAGTTATCTACGAGCAGAAGCTAAGCGTATGGGAGAAAGGCTTGATGGAAGAGGTGCAGTAGAGTTTGCCAACAACGGCAATAGCCTTAGTAAGATGGCCGAAGACGCATTACGCGATATAGAAAACACTACGGAGCCTGAAATCACGGAAAAATTTAAAGGAACACCCGGACAATGGCGAGTGGAATCAGATGAATGGGGTGATTATATTGTTTCAGATGACCCAAATCCTCCTCATCATGGAACTGTGATATGTGGAATGGATAACGAGAATCAGGAGATTGAAAGAGATGCAAGGTTAATAGCGGCTGCTCCTGAATTATTGGAAGCATTACAGAAGGTCGTTAAATTCCATAAAGCTGGATTGCATTTGTCAGATCCTCTTATTAAATATGTTTATCCAGCAATCAATAAAGCTTTAGGAATTAACGAATAACTAGAAAGTAATAATTCAAATAAAATCATAGAAATATGGAGAAAGTAACAGTAAAAATAGAGTTAGAGAGAGAAGATATCTCTACTCTCATGTTCCTTGCTGGTGGAAAGTTATCAGAAGAACAATGGAATAAGCTCAAAGGTACAGAATACACGGTGGAAGATGATGACTTGGAAGGTCAGGCAATCCAGTTGAAGTTGGCTATTAGTGGTATCGTAGTTGGCAATCTTTTAAAAAAGGAACTTTCAGAAGGTGAAGTTTCTAGTAAATCAACTTATCGAGAGAAGTTAATAGCTATGCGTAAGGAGATGGAAGAAAGGGGGTAATCATGGTAGGGAATATTCGTATTAGACGTAGGAAAGATAAATACCATGTTATGGAAGAGCAGGGAGATGGTAGATATTTTACTATTGAAGGGGGAAAATGTAATTCAAAGGAAGATGCCATAGAGCTAAAAAAACGATATTTGTTCGTTAGAGAGAAAGTTAGATTGTTAAATCAGAATCTTAGAATACAATTGAGAGAAAAGAATAAACCAAATGGATGATCACATAAATCAAAGTTTGTATGCTGATTCAATAAAAGAAGCTACAAAAGTAGAGTTCCTTGCAAGTAGTGAGGAACTTTTTTTATATGCTGTTTCCCTGTATAATTCGATGATGTGGGGCAGAAAGATAGACCGGGAAAATCTTAGAAATAAGAAGAGATCAAAAAAAATAGGGAGAACTAGCAAGGTGTAAAAGCATTGTTCTCCCCAATCATTCACGATTGTATAGCAAATATACTATTTATTTTAAAAATAATCGTGTTATGGAACTGGATTTTAATAAAATAATTCGTCTTAAAAAGATTCGTATTGAGAAGTCAGAACTTACAGAGGAAGAAAACGTTTTGACTTCACCGATTTTGAGAGACAAAAGCCTTATCGAAGAAGTTTATAAGACATTCGTTGAAATTATGAATAAAAGAGGATGCCCGCCAAACATTGACAGCGTTACTCAACGGAAGAAATTTATATTCATAATCTTGTACCTGTTTTCTCCAAGCTCTCTTGCCGGTGGGAAAATGACTGCCGGATTACGTGAGGAAATGTCAAGGGTGTTGGGGGTTCAATCAAAGAGTACTATTTCCGACAATTGCGCTGATGTCGTGTTTCTGTATCAGAACTATGGAGATTTTAGCGGGAATATTGAGTATCTTTACACCGAAATCGTGAATCGTTTAAAATTCAAAGGGCTAATCAAGTGAAAGCCGGAGTTTAGTGCTCCGGCTTATCTGTTTTCTATTTTTTATATGGAGAGATGAACAAAACCATATCATCCTCAGATGCTTCATGGTCTGGAAGAGGGTATAATATTCTTTTATCAACGATAAAGTATTTAGTTCCACAGTCGGCTATAATGGTATCATCCCAACCATGAAAGGCTGAAAAATCTAATATGTCTCCAGCTATGGGGGCGACTTGTGTAGTGTATTCATAAGACATATTCCAATTCATATTAGATACATTGGAACTAAGGACAAAACGGCATTTATACTTTCCATTTACGTCACTGTCGTAAAATCTGCAATTTCCATCATCCTCTCCAATTAGTTTTATAATTGAAACATTTAAAACATCAGCTATCTTCTTGAGCGTATCAAGAGAAGGATATGATTTACCTGTTACAATGTTACTGACGGCTACCTTTGAGATACCAACCTGTTCTGCCAACCAAGCAGAGGTAACATTGCGTTTACTCATTATTTCTTTTATTCGTAAGTCCATAAATTAAACTTTATTTTGATGACTCCGCAAAGTAATGCAAACTTTATCATATAACCTAATATTGATAAAGTTTGATTTATTAAATATTCTTAATTGATAAATAAAACTATATCAAATATGTTGTTTTTGATAAAGTTTTCTTTATCTTTGCATCATCAAACAAGAAGTAATAACAATTAAAAGATATATGATTATGGCAACAAAGAAGATTGAATCAAAAAAAACATTAGCTTACGCAGTAGCATTTATATTTAATACAACAGGTAAGGTAAACTTTATGTTAGGCAATAAGATGTATCAGCATATAGATACTGTTTATGACCAAAGAGAAGATGGCAGAGGCTTCAATACTTGTGAGGTCGTTTATAACTACAAGGCTCAAAAATATGAGGTTCTAAGTGTAGATACAGAGATAGGTAACAAAGAAATTCAAATATTATAAGTTTAACCGGCAGGGCTTTTGCCCTGCGCAATATAGAAGATTATGAATACAAAAGAAATAGAAATTGGTTTGAGGTATAGAGTTTCAGGTGATTTAGCTAACGGTCACTATGCAGATGGCACACCTTGTATAGTACATGAAGATGTAGTAAGGGTGATAAAGAGAGTCACAGATACTCATGTTATTTGTGAGTGCGGTCGTAGGTTTATCATTAATGACAATCTCAAAATCGAGAAGTTCTAAGTTTAACCGGTAGCCTTCGGGCTACCACAATATACACGATTATGATAGCAATTTCAACTCAACTACTAAATAGTGATATAATTAAAAAACTACCTGATAATTATGGCATAAATAAAACAGGTGGTGTGATTCGGATGGATCAATTTCTATCTTTTATTACCGTGAAGCTAAATAAAACAGATGGTCTTGGTAGCGACATGGGGTGGTCGTACCGTAAAAACGACACAGGTACGTTGATTATTCAGGGTGGTGGTTACAAAGGCGTCGAATGGCTTGATTGTATACGATATGGTAAGAATCTTCAAAATCCTTATAACAACTTTGTTAACCTCTTTGGTGTATGGGATATTCTCAATGATAATGGTAGAACTTTCGTTCTGAACTATTACAAGAAAGATTTAGAAGAATTGATATTTGCAGAAGAACAGTCAATAGCATTCTATAATAGAAAAATATCTATTTGCGAGTCCAAGATTCAGCAGATAAATGAAATTATAAACTGTAAATAAATAATTATGGATAGAGGACAAGAAATAGAACTTGCTGCAAGTGCAACAGTAGGTAGCTTGAATAGCTTAGAGGGATTTGATAGAACTGATATGATAAATATGTTTGGTTCTGGCGTTACATGGGCAGATGCTCATCCTAAAGAATCCGAAAGGTGTAAGTTCTGCAATCAAGAAGAAGTTGTTACCCACAGGTCTAAAGAGTGTAATTTGAGTTATGATGGTGAAACTCTATGCGCAGACATTGATATACCATTAACTTGGGGTAGTGCAACTGGATATTATAGTTTTAGTATTAACTACTGCCCAATGTGTGGCAGAAAATTAAAAGGTGAATGATTATGGATATAGCAGAGATCAAAAGAAGAGTTGATTTGCTTAAAATGGCGAACAACAAGAAATATTGCCTTATACCCGAACTGGCAAAAGAACTGAAAGTGAGCAAGACCGATTTAATGCAATTTATTCTTGACAATCCGAAACTATTTCATACGGATAACCAGTGGACATACAAAGTGATGCCACGTTCTCAAAAAGTTGCGCCAAATAAAAACTTAGGCTTAGGTATAGAAGAGGTTTATATTTTACCCGAAGATAATTTCAGAACCGAGGAATGGCTGCAAAAACAGATAGTTGAGAAAGCGAAATATATTCATATCTCTGAATTTTGTTACTATGGCGTACAGGGATATTATGTTAGCATTGATAAAGAAGGTGATTCTAAATATAGAGAATGGCTTTGGCGTAACACTACATCTAAAGTGAAAGAAATTCAATCGCTTGGTGTTCTTCATAAAGATACTTTCTATACGGGCGGTTTTGGTGATAGCTCTGCGCATCCAGTTGATTACGCAATATCACCCGATGGTTTAGAGAAGCTAAAACAAGCCGGCTGGACTTTTAATCAATTAAATCCATTATCAAGATGAACTCAATAAACAAAAACGGTTGCAGTGTATGCCAACCCGGTAAAGAGAACTATTGCACTTACAACACCAAGTTGAGAGGTAAGAGAGTGAGAATGTACCAGTACGACTATCGTACAGAAGACGGTGAGTTGTTTTCTTGTTGTGCGCCTACCTTAGAGGCGTGCAGAGAAAGACGGGATCAATGGCTAAGTTCACGACAATAAGTCGATTGTCGTGTATAACGATTGAAGATATTTCGTTATCTTTGGTTGTGGTAGTACCTTTGGGGATACTATCGCGGGGTAGAGCAGTGGTCAGCTTGCTACTTTGACTTGGTAGAGGTCCGAGGTTCGAATCCTCGTCCCGCAACAATAATTATTAATTTATAAAATATACACGATTATGGAAATTTTGACGCTTAGTATTAAGCAAAGGTATTTTGATGAAATACTGGCTGGTAAGAAAACGCATGAATACCGTGAAATCAGACCTACCAATGCAAAGAAGTATATCACCTACCTATGTGGTGGTAAAGAATATAAAGTGGACGAAGAATTACCCGAAGAGGGTGAAATTGAACTAAATCCCATTAAGTATGATGCTATTAAATTTCTTACAGGCGAATATAAGGGGAAACGTCCTTATATGATTGTAGAGGTGAAGAACGCAGAAGCGTCAATTCTAACAGATGAGAATGACGAAGATATTGTTTATGAGCATCAAGGTGAAGAGTATCTCGCTGCACAGATTGATTATGCACTAGGTAAAGTCTTAGAGAAACATATAGATTGATTGTTTAATTTAAATTTTTATTGCTGAGTCGCAAAAAGAGTAAACAGAGTATCTGGACCGCGCCGGAATATGAATGGTGCAGGTGCAGGCGGTAGATTAGTTGCAAGAAGAGGAGGTGCGGCAGGCACGTCCCAGTTAGGTTCACGGAGACAGCGTTATAGTGACCTTCGCACTTCATTTGGACTATCGGGTGGTTAGCCATGAATAAGGTAGAACAAGCGAACCGGTATATAGACCTCATTCGAGAAAGATCGAGTGAGGCTTTACTGTTTTTATCCTTGGGTAAAGATTCGCTTGTTCTGCTTGATTTACTCTATCCAAAGTTTGATCGTATTGTCTGCGTGTTCATGTACTTCGTCAAAGACTTAGAACATATCAACCGTTGGATCGGCTGGACTAAAGCTAGATATCCGAAGGTTGAACTAACACAAGTACCTCACTGGAACCTTACTTATATTCTTAGAGGCGGTATGTATTGCGTGCCTAACCCTGATGTGAAGTTACTTAAACTAGCCGATGTCGTGAAAGCCATGCAGTTAAAGCATGATGTTTATTACACCTTCTTGGGTATGAAGAAAGCCGATGGTATGAATCGTAGATTAATGTTGAATGGTTACGAAGAAAAGGGGTATGAGAATAATGGTATGTGTTATCCTTTAGCAGATTGGACGCAAAAGGATATTCTTGCTTATATGAAACAAAATAACCTGCCTGAGCCGGTAAGATATGGCAATAAGGCAAGTAATGGTATTGGTTTCAATATTGATTGCTTTCTTTGGCTTCGTAGTAACTATCCAGCAGACTTACAGAAGATAATTAAGGCGTTTCCAATGAGTGGAAGAATTTTATTTGAGTATGATAATGGAACTAAGTAAGTATATAAAGAGTGATTCAGTAGAGCTTAACCGTTCTGCCATTCACTTTGCCAATTATAATCCGAGAAAACTTTCTGATGAATCACGCAAAACATTAAAGCGTGGTATTAAGAAGTTCGGCTTGGTAGGTGGAATTGTCGTGAACAAGCGAACCGGGTTAACCGTAGTCAGTGGGCATCAGCGTTTGTCTGTCATGGATGAATTGCAGAAATTCCCCGATAACGACTATCGTATTCGTGTCGATGTCATTGACGTGGACGAAAAGCAGGAGAAGGAACTAAATATTCTGTTGAATAACCCAAACGCACAAGGTACCTGGGATTTTAATGCTCTTGCACAGATTGTTCCTGACATTGATTGGAAAGACGCGGGCTTGACCAATGCCGACCTAAACACGATTGGCGTTGATTATCTATTACAGACAGAAGAAGAAAGCTCCATTGCTAATGCTTTGTCTGATATGATGTCACCCGTCACCGAACAGAAAGAAGCTGATAAAGCCGCCAAGCAGTTGGAGCGTGCCGAAAAAGTAGCCCACATGAAAGAAGTCAAGCAACAGGTCAAGGAGAATGCACAGAAGCAAGCTGAGGATATGGATGCTTATGTGATGTTGTCCTTTGATACCTATGAGGCGAAAGCTGCTTTCTGTGAACGATTCGGATATGATGTTGGGATGAAGTTTATCAAGGGAGAAATCTTTGATGAGCAAATAGAAAGGATAGATTGATATGCCAAATAGTGAATCTCAAAATATAAAAGGTCGTGGAGGAAGAAAGCCTAAGTTTGATTATACAAGCGAAGACTTTCTTTCTCTCATAGAAAAGTATGCCCAAAAGGGATTCACGGATAAGGAAATAGCTTTGGCTATTGGATTGTCACCGCAAAAGTTCTGTGAGAAGAAAGGGCAATACAAAGAATTAAGTGAAGTATTAGTGCGTGGGCGGGCAACGATTACTGCAGCCGTAAGGGCAAAATACCTTGCAATGGCTATGGGGGGAATAAAGGTTAAGAGTGAAACCCGTAGATTCATTCAAGAGAAATGCCACTGCATGGGAGAAGATGAAAAATGCCCAGCTTGTGGCGGGACCGGATGGGTAACGCTTACCGATAAATCCATTGTTCAAGAAACAATAAGCGAACTTGCTCCGAGTTTACAGGCTCAATCAGTTATTCTGTACCACTATGATGAAGATTGGAAGAAAACAGAGCGTAAGCTTGACGAAGAAGCTGACATTCCTACCGACATAAACCACGGTATCAGTATTGATTCATGGATTAAAGACAAACTGAAATGATAGAACCCCAGGCGATATACCACCCTCTGTACACCGATAATGAGAAATTCATTATCCTTATCACCGGTGGTCGCGGCTCTGGCAAGTCCTTCAATGCTTCCACTTTCATCGAACGGCTGACCTTTGAAATGACGGAAGCCGAGAAGATTGTTCATCAGATTCTCTACACCCGCTACACGATGGTTTCTGCCGGTATGTCTATCATCCCCGAAATGATGGAGAAGATAGAACTTGATGGAACAATCAAGTATTTCAAGACCACCAAAACGGATATAGTTAACAAGATGACAAAGAGCCGTATTATGTTCCGTGGTATCAAAACTTCTTCAGGGAATCAGACGGCGAAACTGAAATCCATCCAAGGTATTACCACTTTCGTCTGTGATGAAGCGGAGGAGTGGACGAATGAGGAAGAGTTCGATAAAATAATGCTCTCCATCCGTAAGAAGGGTATTCAGAACCGGATTATTATCATAATGAACCCGTGCGATTCCAATCACTTTATCTATAAGAAATACATTGAGAACACTCACAAACTTGTAGAGATTGACGGTGTGCAGGTTCAAGTATCCACTCACCCGAATGTACTTCATATCCATACTACCTATCAGGATAATTTGGATAATCTTTCACCGGAGTTCCTGAAAGAAGTGGAGGATATGAAGGTGAGTAATCCTGAAAAGTATGCTCACGTGGTTATCGGCCGCTGGGCTGATGTTGCGGAAGGTGCTGTGTTCAAGAAATGGGGAATTGTAAAAGAGTTCCCGACTTGGGCAAAGAAAGTGGCTCTTGCTTCCGACTGGGGTTATACCAACGACCCGTCAACAGGTATTCGTTGTGGCATCGTAGACAACCGACTCTATGTGGATGAGTTATTCTATGAAACAGGAATGCTCACAAATGCCATTGCCGAAAAATTGAAGCCGTGGGGGCTGAAAGTCTACGGAGATAGTGCCGACCCTCGTTTGATTCAGGAAATCAAAAATAGGGGTGTGAACATCTATCCGGTAGATAAATTCCCTGGTTCTATTAAAGCCGGTATTGACAAGATACATGAGATGGAACTATTCGTTACTGAACGTTCATACCATATCATTGAGGAACTCCGTAAATATGTTTGGGATAAAGACAAAGACGGGCATTATATCAATGAGCCGGTAGACGCCTGGAATCACTGTATAGACCCTATTAGATATTATATCTTGGGGCACATTTTAGGACGTATTTTGAAGCCGAAAGATTTAACTGGAATATTCACACACTAAAAATATAGATTATGCCATTAACGCTTGAAGAAATATTAGCATTGCCTGACATCGGGCAGAAAATAAGCTACTTGAAGAAAGGTAGAAAAACCGAGCTCCCCGACCGTTGTGAACTTTGGGACGACTGGAATCCCGAACGCCATGAAATCATGGTGGATAAAGAGAAGTATCCAGACAGAAAGGTGCTTGAAAAAGAAGCGGAGAAAGTTTTCGATGAAGAGACCGGTAAAACATACGAAATTGAAGCGAAGTACAAGGACGAACCGGTAAACCGTATTTCTATTCCATTGGAACAGGATATAGTGAACATTCAAACAGCTTTCACTGTCGGGACCGAGCCATCTATGGATTGCACTCCGACCGATGATGACGAGAAAAAGCTGCTGGATGCTGTCAAGGCTGTATTTAAGTCCAATAAAATCAAGTATCAGAATAAGAAGATTGTCCGTTCTTGGCTTTCTGAGCAGGAAGTAGCCGAATATTGGTATGTGACCGATGATGATTCGTTTTGGGCTAAGTTTTGGAAGAAAGTTAAGACTGCCTTCGGAGGAAAGGTAAAGCCTACCAAGAAGCTAAAAAGTGTGTTGTGGTCTCCATTCCGAGGGGATAAACTTTATCCGTTCTTCAATGATGAAGGGGATTTTATAGCTTTCTCACGTGAGTACAAAAAGAAGCTCATGGATGATTCGGAAGTCACCTGCTTTATGACTATTACGGACAAGATGGTTTATCAGTGGGATTTATCTAAAGGGTATGAAGAAAGAACGCCTTTTGCTCATGGATTCCCAAAACTACCGGTTCTCTATGCTTATCGTCCTGAACCTTATTGCAAGAAGATAAAGACATTCCGTGTCCGGCTGGAAAAACTGTTATCTAATTATGCTGATTGTATAGACTACCATTTCTTCCCACTGCTGAAGCTAATTGGAGATGTAGAGGGTTTCATGGGTAAGGTTAAGGATAGAATGGTCAAACTTACAGGTGAAGGTGCGGATGCCCAGTATCTGACGTGGAACCAAGCAAATGATACCGTAAAATTTGAGGTAGAAACCCTCTTTGAGAAAGCATATTCTATGACGAATACACCACAAATCAGTTTTGAAAAGTTAAGTGGTGCTGGAAATGCTTTGTCGGGAGTGGCTTTCGATTACGTGTTTCTTTCGACACATTTGCAAGTTCAAAATCATGCCGAGGTGATAGGTGAGTTCTTGCAAAGGCGTGTGAACTTCATAGTCTCTGCTTTAGGTTCTATAAATCCATCTGAATTTAACAAAGCATCTGAAACGATAGATATTAGTACAGAAGTTGTTCCGTATCGCCTTGACAATTTAGAAGATAAAGTTAATGTAGCTGTAAAAGCTGTGTCAGGTGGTGTATGGTCGCAACGACATGGGGTAATGTTTGCTGGAAATATTGACCGCATCGAAGAAGAAATTTCAGAAATAAAAGAAGAACAAGAAGAAAAGAGAAAAGCTGAAATGCAGAAACAAGCCATAAAGATAGGGGAGTGAAATCACTCCTCTTTGTATTTCCATTGATACCCCTTGTGCTTTTTAATTTTTCCACTACAACACATTGAAATGCCCGAAAAATGAGCACCTGTCGCGCGTGCTGCTTCATTAAGACTATCAAATGAATTTATAATTTTGCCGTCTTTCAATTGTATAACGGCTCGTGAATTATGGTGGTTTTTACCAGTTTTTTGCTTTCTACCAAGAACTCTATATGCGTGTAGAAGGTTCTCACCATCAGTAACCCATTCAAGATTGGCAACGCAATTATTGGTTTTATCACCGTCTATGTGATTTACTTGTGGTAGGTTTTGCGGATTAGGTATAAAAGCATTTGCAACCAAGCGATGAACCTTGAATATGTTCTTTCTGCACCATACATTCAAATACCCCTTTTTGCTTTTGATTGGCGTTAAAATACGCCCATCTCTAAACCAATACCCTTTGCCGTTCCAGCATTTCTTTGACAAGGATTTTACTCTGCCTAAATTTGATACTTGGTAATCGTTTTCGTACCCTTCAATATCTTTCCAAATTTCGTTCATAATCATTTCATTTAAAAGTTAATAATAAAGGCAGTCTTTAATGTCGTGCGAAGACTGCCTTTGGATAATCGTGTTATCTCATCATTGATTCTACTCTGCCAGTGACGGTGACACCGATAATATAACCTATATCACAAGTGCATTCATTCAGTTTAGTGACCGCTTCATCTAAGCAATCCCATTGTCCTGCATCCCTTAATTCTTTTTCATCCATCGCACCAGAAACGATATTTCGAGCTTGGTTTATTAGACACATTGCTTTCAATAATTCAGAGTGAACAGCATTGTTCTTTATCTCTTCGATGTTAAATTCTGCTTTCATAGTCATGCGATTTTAATAAGGTTACACTTTTTAAAACAACGCCATTCTTCTTTCTCACAATCGAAATACACTTGGCAGTTATCAGCCGTTTTCTTTGTACCTTTCGTTTCGGGTACTCTGTTTTCTAAGAGAGTGCCAAACGCTTGACGTAACGAACCATCAGTCTTTTTGAAGTAGAACTCTACTACTTTCACTTTTAAAGCTGTTTTCAGCTTCAAATTAGCCCATGCGCATTTTAACGCTTCACTCATTGAATAACCGTTCTTGCGAACAAAAGACCATGCCATTTGCATAACTTCTTTCATCTGACTTCTAAATGTTGTGCTCATACTACTTATATGTTTTAATTATACCACTTCGTTTAATTTTGCAATGCAAAGTAAAACTAATTGGTTTAATTACGCAATATTTGAAGCGATAAATATTGTTAAAAGTAAAACTAAGTAGATTTATTTAATTCATATAGTTGTATTATGTAGTATAAATATCTATTTTTGCCAAATAAAACTATATAGTATTATGGACTTTAGAACAAGGATAAAAGAACTTTGCCAAGAACAGGGCATTACCCAAAAGGAATTGGCTGAAAAAATGGGAATCTCCGATATAAGTCTGAATAAGACTTTACGTGGGGAATATCCGCAGTTGCAAACACTAGAAAAGATTGCGAATACATTAAATGTTCCTATTGCCGAACTATTTGAAAAGCCGAATGTAAGTAATATTATCGGCTTCGTGAAAGTGGGCGATACCGTGCATGAGGTAAAGTCTGTGGAAGATGTGAAGGATTTAGCAAACAATTTAAAAGTGTAATAATATGAAAGTGAAAATAGGAGAATATGAATTACTGGATTCAATGTCGGTAATACAAATTGGGAATACTCCTGTAATGTTTACGTTAGAAGACTCTGATGGTGGAGACCTAAGTTTTAAGTTTGAATTTTCTGATGACACGTCTATTGAAGGGTCAAAGACAGAAATAAAAATAGCGGAAGATAAAACGCTCATTTTTTCTGTTAAGAATTTGAATAATGCTATTAATGGCGGAAATACTTCTTTGTTTCAAGTTGGAACATTTAAACATAGAAAATTATATATAAATTATCGTATTTTTACTTTTAGTAAAGCGAGTACAGATAGAACTATCATCATCAATGTATATTTAGGAGAAAGGGTAGAAGATGGGCAATAAATTAGAACTTCCTGATGACAAGGAATTGGCAAAAACAATGATTGACAATTCACATGAATTGGAGAGAAAAAGAACACAAAATGGAGTGCTCGGGAGGATATGGGGAGAGGCATCATCAGCTCCTAATAATATCGCAGCTTTAATCATTATTTTTTTGGTCGGTTTTGGAATTTTTAAATCCTGCTCTTTGTCAGAAGCAGAGCAAATAAAGGAGGTGTGGACTATTATAACCCCTCTTATCACATTAGCTTTTGGGTACTTATTTGGCGAAAAAACAAAAAATACAGAATAGAAAAGGCAGTCAGTAAAGATCACTCCCTTGAAAAATGACTCTAAAATCAGCTTCTTAGTCAGAAAAATTGTGGGAGTTATAATTTTGATGGATGAAAAATAGAATAGTTAGCGGTGATTCGTATGAGTTACCGTTATTTTTTACTTCTTGAATTATAAATATTAGAATATAATTTTGAATTATAGAATTATATATATATCTTTGTCACACGATAATTGAGTAACCAATGAGAATATTTACCGAACAAGCATTAAAAGAATATGCAGAGAACCATCCCGATTCAAAGGTCGCTTTGCAAGAATGGACTACCATTGTAAAAAGAAGCAAGTGGACATGCTTTGCCGATGTTAAGAAAACATTTAATAGCGTTGATAATGTAGGCAATCAACACTATGTTTTCAACATCAAAGGCAACAACTATCGTTTGGTAGTAGTGATTAAATTCACTATTCAGTTTGTGTATATTCGCTTTATTGGTACTCATAAAGAATATGATAAAATAGATTGCACTAATATTTAGAGCTTATGACAAAGATAGAAAATCAAGCCCAATATGAATGGGCAGTGAAAAGAGTAGAGGAGCTTCTTCCATTTGTGAAAGATGATACTCCTTTGAATGATCCTAACAGCATAGAGCTGGAGCTTCTTTCTAATCTTGTTGCTGATTATTCCGAAGAACATTTTGCTTTGGGAGAACCTTCACTTGTTGATGTTCTTAAGCTTCGTATGTATGAAATGGGGCTTAATCAGAAATCACTTTCACAGTTGATAGGTGTTAGTCCCTCACGTCTTAGCGATTATATATCTGGTAAGTGTGAGCCCACTTTGAAGGTTGCACGTGAAATAAGCCGGAAGCTAAATATTGATGCAAATATAGTGTTAGGAGTATAAATTTAAAGAATAAACTACTATGGAAAAGAAATATCAAGTATTTGTTAGTTCAACATATCAGGATTTAATTGAAGAACGACAAAGGGTTATTGAAGCATTATTGGGCAAAAATTGTTTTCCTGTTGGAATGGAGTATTTTCCTGCGGCTAATGACGACCAATTTACAGTTATCAAGAAATTGATAGATAGATGTGATTATTATATTTTAATTATTGGAGGACGCTATGGTTCAATAGAACCTAAGTCAAGGAAGAGTTATACTCAACTGGAATTTGAATATGCTATAAGCAGGGGCATTCCTGTTGCTTCATTCTATCATGCAAAACCAAGTGAATTGCCTGCAGAAAGAGTTGAACCAACGGATGTGGGAAAACAAAAACTAGGGGAATTTAAAACAAAAGTTCAAGAGAAATTATGTGATTCGTGGAAAGAACCTTATGAATTAGCGTTCAAAGTTAGTAAAAGTTTAGATTATTTATTTGAAAATTCTCCTCGTGTGGGTTGGGTGAAAGCAGATGAAATATCTTCGGCTGAAGCTAATAAGGAATTATTAAAATTAAAAGAGGAAAATGCAAAACTGAATCAACAGATTGATTTTCTCTCTTTAAATGTCCCGGTTGGTACTGATTTATATTGTCAAGGAGAAGATAAGTTTACTATTGAGTATATTAATGATTTAGAAGATTTATATCCAAATGAAGAGCATAAAATCTATTCTTATGAAACGACTTGGAATGAAATTTTTAGAAATATATGTCTTCAGTTGAAAACTGGGCTTGATACTCGGGTTATGAAAAACCAATTGAATGAATATTTGTTAGGTGAAGACTGCAGCATGACTAAACGAAGTTTTGATACAATATGTATTCAATTGAGTGCACTGAAATTGATAGAACTTAGAAATGGACTATACACTCTATCAACATATGGTTACAATGAAATGGTTAGATTATTGGCTTTAAGAAAATAATGGTTATTTTATAAGATATAGGCGTGATGTTTCGGCTATTCACGCCTTTTCAATTTTTATGCTTTCTATCCCAATAAACGTCTTAAACTAAAATCTATGTCTGTGATTCTTTTTATTTTTATTAAATCAGAATAGATAGCTCCTCCTACATTTAATTGTTCACATTGTTTGCTTAGAAAAACTTTACGAGAAAGTACCGCCCTAGGGGTTACTTCTAAAAAGAACCATTGTCCACATAAAATAAATGTATAAAAGCCGTAAGTATCTATATCTTGAAATTGAGATTCGGAAAAAGAGAACTTGGGATGTGAAGTGTCTTCTACAAGAATAATTCCATTATTTACTAGATAGTATAAAGGGATATCTCCGATATTATAGCGTGCAAATCTTCTAATTTGATTAAATCGATTATCTAATCCGTTACCTGTTATTTTATGAAGCTCTTGAAGGAACATTTCATATATTCCTCTCTTGAATTGTCTTGCAAATGTTATAAGAAATCTATCATTAAACTTAAAATGTGATTTTAGAACTATTTTTCTTTTTGATTTCCAATACTCAAAATATATTGATTTTAATCTTTGTGGATTATCTTCTCTACTGAGCAGAACTTTCATCAATCCAAATATTTCTTTGACGCATACCTCTATACAAAGTTTAGGAAAGACTAAATCATCTGGTTGGCCGAAATAGTGATTACATTCATCACAAATATCAACACCAATACTTATACTACCTAAACTTTTAGGCATAGTATGTGGCTTTTCTTTAAATGTTGTTTGAGTTGTATCTTTGCCACAAAAAATACAGATGCCTTTATTCATATAATCCATAATTAGATTTTTTAAATTTACCACAAATATATGGTTTTTAAATTCATTTCTCACAATCTTTCAATTGTGGTTTTCTCCCCCTCCAATTATTTTCCTTCCACCCAGTTACTTCTTACTTTTATACCGTATTCACGACAATAGAACCATTGTCGTGAATAGGGAGCTTAAATATTTACTAATCATCTGTATTGGTGGTATTTTTACTTCTGCAAATTGAAGCTCAAATTTTAATTCATACAGTATGACAATTTTAGAACAAATCTTAGCGGGCCTCCAAACCAAGTTTACTGGGGTGGAGGCTGCTATTCTCACCCGAATTGCCACTAAAAAGGCAGAGGGTGTAACGGACGAGACAAAGGTAAACTCTATTGTTGAGGGTATTAGCTTTTCGGACGTGTTAAATTCTTATGGTGATTTTCGCGCAGGGGATGCTACCCGTACTTCTGTCCAGAACTACGAGAAGAAGCATAACCTTAAAGATGGTAAGCCAATAGAGAATCCCAATCCTAACCCAAATCCGAAGCCGGAAGACAAGAAAGATGATGTACCTGCATGGGCACAAGCTTTGATTGATTCAAATAAGAATCTTTCGACTGAACTTTCCGCTTTAAAGCAAGAAAAATTACAGGCTACCCGACAGGAGCAGATTATGGCAAAGGCAAAGGAGTATGGTATTCCCGAAACATTCGCAAAGCGTTATGCGATTCCCGATGATGCGGACTTAGATACTTTTTTCAAGGACGCAAAGCAGGAACTCGCTAATATAGGCTTTAGCGGTGTGAACCCTCCCGAATCAGCGGAGACAAAGATTGAGAAAGAAAACGAATCTATTGCTGGTATGATTTCGGAAGGTACAAAAACGATTGTTGAATCTAAAAAGTAAATTAAATGGCAGCAGGTACACATTATGACTTGAAACCGGATTATAAACCGGAAGAGTTTTACCGTGTTGAGACAGGTGTGAGAAAGAGCGGTCCTTGGAAGTTGGACATAGCCAATTTGGTTGTTGGTTCTTTCTTACCCGTATTCACCCCGGTTCAGGCTGATTCGGTAAAACGTACATTGATTCCGGTTCGCAACGTGAAGGTTGTAGAAGCCTACACGACCGGAGCTGATGCTTTATCAATCAAAATTGCAAAGGAATCGCTGGCTTATGTCGGCATGTTTATTGGAAGTGGTAAAAAAGGAGCGAAAGTAGTCGCTATCGACAAGACTAACAAGGGCTATGATGTCCTGACTATTGAAGCGGCTTTCGGTGAAAATATCGCTAAGGATGCAGTTTTATTTGAAGCGACTGCAGTAGCAGGCACAGTGAAGAAGAATACAGCGAACTTCGTTCTTTATGATGCGAAGAAAGTTGAGAACGATGGAGCGGTTCTTTGTACTCTCCTGATGCAAGCCTATGAGGTAAAGGAAAGAAAGTTAGTTCTTCCGATCCATGAATTGGATAAGGTGGGATTGACAAGCCGTTTCCAGTTTGAGTATTAATCATTAAAAGTTTAGATATGAATTTGACCATACAAACTTTATTCACAGACCCCGCAATCGTTAAGGCGATTATCGACCGTGTGCTTCAGATGAGATTGGACACAATCTATTGGAAGCAATACGGAGATTTCTTGGAAACTAAAACCCGTGTTTTTAAGACTTATCTTGGAACAGTAACGGGTGTTGTTGCTGGTTCTATTATTGGCAAGAACGATCAGAAACCGTTAAGGGAAAGGCGTTCACTCGGAAGCGGTTATACTGAAATCGCTTACTTGGGCGACCGTTATCAAATGGATATCGAACGTTTGTCGCAGTTGCAGGATATCATTGATAAGTTCAATGCTGCCAATACTGCAGAACAAAGTACAATCTTACAGGAGATTATCGACTTTATTGTTGATGATTATCGTCAGATTTTACTTGCTCCACACAAGCGTATGGATATCGTTGTTCCTGGATTATTGATGACTGGTAAAGCACAGGTTCACTTGGCTGACAACAAAGAAAATATCGAGTTGCTTGATATCGAGTTGCCGTTCCACTTCCTTACTCCAGAAGCTGCAGTAAAGGATAAGTTTATCTCTTACTTACAGCAGGAGATTCAAAAACTGAAAGCTAAATACGGTGTGTTCTCCAAGATGATTATGTCTCGTGGCACATTCATGAAGAACATTGTAGGTGCTTCCGATTTCGGGGATAAATTCAAGATGATTCTTGGCGAGCGTGAGTTCATGGTTAACGCTGGATTGGTGACTGACCAGATGGCCTCCAGTGTATTTACCGGCATCGGGCTTCCTGCTATCGAGATCAAGGAGGACTATGTAGAGAATCAGGCGGGCGAGAACGTGCAGATTTATGCTGATAACCGTATTACCCTGTTGCAGACTGATAAGGTGATGAAGATGCGCCACCATAAGCCGTATGTAATGACCGATCCGGTTCCGGGACGTTCTTATAATACCGCTGAAGGTCAAATGTCGGTATGCAACTATCGTGACGAAGAAGGTCGATACATGGAGTACACTGCTGAGTGGATTCCTGAGTTTACTTCTCCGAATAAGATTGTGAATTTCGATTTATCAACCATGAACGCTATCCCGGAGGGATAAGGAGGATTCTATGAAGATTAAAGTGATTAATATTTTCTGCGACAAGTTTACTGGCGAAGTGTATAATCCGGGTACAATCCTCGATTTTGAAGACGAAGCCCGTGTGAAAGATCTTTCGGATCGCAAACTTGCCGAAGTTATTGAAGAGAAGAAAGCCTCTAAGGGGATTGTTCTCTTCGAGCAGGAGTTTGAAAAGAAAGACGTTGTAGAAGCATTGAAGTCTATCGGTGTTTCTGTAACTGCAAATATGAGAGAGGGAACACTTCTTTCTAAAGCAGGCGAACTGGATGAAGAAAAGACTTCTGCTTTGAAAGAAGCATTAGGTATCGAATAAAAGGGATAGGGTAGTATCTCTACCCTTCCATTGTTTAATTTTATAAATAAGTAAAGAGATGAAGAATTTTATTTTTGCCATGTGTGGCTTTTTGATGATGTCCTTAGTTTCGTTGGGCGTACAGGCATCAAGTTTTAGCGAACCTATTTTGCCAAAATCAGATGTCGTGATGGTTGATGTTGGTCTGCCGATGATTCAGAACGAGGTCGTTAAAATCGTTCCTATGGATTACTTGGTGTTAACAGCCCCGCAACCTGTATTTGTTATTGCTGAAAGTCCGGCTATTCAAAGCAAGCTGGTTACTGTTCCTAAATGTCCGTTCCGATACGTATATAAATCGAAGCATTGTACGCATTATAGTTACACTGCATATAGTAGATTGATTACACCATACTAAGATGACGGCAAACGACTACATACAACAGAAGTTTCAGACCTTCGGCATTCAACTGTCGGAGGCTGACCTTTTGGATATTGTAGAAGATGCTGGATTAGAGAACGGAGATGTTGAACGAGATGCAAGCAATAAAGTTCGTGTGTCCGTGGCGATGGCTAAGTTCATCCCCTCTCTATTGCTTCGGCCCGTTTCAATGGGAGAGGGGGGAGTTTCAGTCTCTTGGAATTTTGACGGAATCAAATCCTATTATTTCTTTCTGTGCAAACAATATGGATTGAAGGATGAATTGTCTAACAAACCTAAATGTACATTCCTATGATACCTAATTTCAGACCTCACATATTGCAATACCAGGTAATCATCGAAGGCTACGAAGACTATCTAGGCGATTATCATCCCGGCACATCTTTCTTTGAAGGTAGTATTCCCTGCCGGTATGAACTTAACAATAAGGCTAATCAGATGACTTTTGAAGATGGTACGGTATATGTGTATCAATATGTGGTTTATCTGAATCAGAATTGTAGAGAGTTCAAGATAGGTGATGTTATCCGGCTATTAAACAATGGGTGCGTAATAGCTGAAAAACAGGTTCAAGGTTTTCACAGAGGACAATTAAATGCAAAACTATGGCTATAAGAATGACTACATCATTGTCGGAGATTAATGCTATGTTTGATACAGGAACTAAACAGATCGATTCGGTTACTATTCAGGCTTTGGCGAATCTAGGTAATGAGTGCGTGACAGAGGCTAGAGATAGATCACAAGAAGAAAGCTGGTTTAATCAAACTGGAAATCTTCGAAGCTCTGTTGGTTATGTCGTTGTTGCTCATGGGGAGATTGTGAAGACGTCCGGCTTTGAAACTGTCTTAAGTGGTTCAGAAGGATCGAAAACAGGTAAGGAACTAGCTGTTAGACTTGCTAAGAACTACTCAAGCGGATATGTGCTGATTGTCGTTGCTGGTATGCATTATGCCGAATATGTAGAAGCTAAAGGTAGTAAGTCTGTTCTTGCTTCTGCAGAGCTGTTGGCTCATGCTGAATTTTATCATATGATGGAGAAACTTAAAAGTCAGGTAGTAGGATGAAATCGGATATTGAAATAAAGGATGATGTTTACAAAATAATCAAAGGGTCTGAACTGGAGAAGGCTGTTACCGGGAAATTGAGCAAGACTCTAAGACCGCTTAACTCAGGCAAGGAAGATATTGTCATTTCTATGCTTGACAATGGCAAAGGACAGATTCAGGAAGCTTTTGTAAATGTGAATATCTATGTTCCCGATAATCTACGTGATGGGCAGGCTGAGGAGAATTCAGTCCGTCTGCGTCAACTCTGCAAACTGGCCGCTGAACTTTTAGAAGTGCAACGTGGAGAAGATTACCGTTTCACGCTGGATAAACAAAGGGTAATGGAAGTGAACGGTAAGAGCGAGCACTTCATCAATAACAAGTTATTGTATAAACAAGTAAACGAATAAGTATTATGGCACAATTATCATGGGGAAAACCCAAAATTGAATTTGGAAAGCTGGGTGCTGATGGAGCTGCACCTACTAAATGGGATAAGTTAGAATACGATCCGGTAGAAAACTCTACTAAACTAACGACAAGCAAAGGAGAGAAGAAGGAAGCTAAGGTTGAAGGCGGGGAAAATGAAGCGGTGAAGTATTCCAGAAATACATACGCTTTTGAGTTCGAGATCCGCGCGGCCAAAGGTAGAAGTAAACCTATCGAAGATGAGGATGGAGTAGTCAAGGAAGAATATGCTGTCCGGCTTACTCCTGAAGATTCGTCTGTCGAAGGGATTCTGATTGATCGGGCAACAGTTTCAGTAGAAGATACTTTCGATACGTCAGAAGGAAAGAAATGGAAATATACTTTTGACGCATTGAAACCTGCTACCGGCAATCAGGTTAAACCCTATACCGCAAGTGCTCCTGCACCTGAAGGTTAATAAAAGATTGTTTTCAGAAAAGAGTGCTTTAGCCGGCACTCTTTAATTATTTAGCACTATGGAAGATAAAGAATTGCTTGAAATGAACATTGCTGATACCATCATTGAGAGACCTGTCGGTTTCAATATTGGTAGTCAGCAATTTTATTTATATCCTCCTACGTTGGGGATAACTTATCACCTGGCAAGATTGTTCAGGAGCCTGGAGGCTGATGCCAGACTGATATCTGCTAATCCATATTTGGAAGCCATTCGGTTATGTACCGAAAAGAAGGAGATTGTTTGCCGAATACTGTCTAACTATACGTTCAACCGGAAGGAAGATGTCTTTGATGGTAGTAAGGTGGAAGTACGAGCGAAGGAATTCTCTGAGTTAGCAGCAGAAGAACTCGCTACCATATTTACAATCGTTCTGTCCGGAGATAATACAGAAGAGTTTATCAAGTACTTTGGAATAGACAAAGAACGCTTAGAACGTAGCAGGATAGCCGCAGTAAAGAAAGATAATAGCAGCGTTACCTTTGGAGGCAATAGTACCTATGGGACATTGATAGACTTTGCTTGTCAGCGTTATGGATGGACGATGGATTATGTCATGTGGGGAATCAGCTATGCTAATCTAAAGATGCTCATGGCTGATGCTATTACTACTGTCTATTTAAGTGAGGATGAACGAAAGAAGCTGAATATCTACGATGATAGTGAGGTGATTAATGCAGATGATCCGAAGAATAGGGATTTGATGCGAAGAATGCTGAGCGAATAGTACTTTTGGGAAGGACATGTTAAAGAGGAAAGGGTAAAGTAAAAGCCAGAGGAATCCGGCTTTTATTTATTCTGCTAGTTCTTCTACCAAATGTTTTTCTAAAGGAAAATCACGACCGACCTTTAATATAATATAGTTTTTGATATCTTTTACATGAGGGGTGATGATACAGTGTTCTCCACAAATACCACATATGGGATCATCAGGGTTATCAGAAGTGACTACTCCATTATGGCATTTTGGACAAACGATTTGTATGTTTTTGACATGATACAATTTGCTCATTTTATTTTTATGCCAACTCCAGCTGATTTCATAATCCCATAATAAATCTTGTGTATATTTGGTAAATTCTGGTTTGCGATTAATGCACCAAACCAAAAGTCGAGTTAAAACTGCTGTTAGTATGATGATAATGATTAACCAATAAGCGAATATGTTTAGTTCATTAGATAGAAAAGTACTAAGCCACGGGATTTGGATAAATTCTTCTCCAGCTAATCCTATAAGTGTGGCTATCAATGAACATGAAACCCCTTGAAACCAAGCGTTGTTTAATAGTTTATTCCATTCCATATTATTCCTCCATCTTAAATTTAGTACTCTATTTAATTAACTCAGCTTCTAATAGATAGCTATTAGGCTTTAGCTTCATTTGATAATACTTTATACTTCGACCTTTCAAAGAGTTTTTTACCAGTTCTTTGTCTGATTCCGGCATTCGAAGGCCAAAATATATCCCAGTGACGGATTCGGGTGATATTCCAAATAAGCCAGAGGAATATAAAGTTATTCTAATTTCTTCTTCACGTTCCCATGCCATTGATTTAGTAGCGATTAAGCATTTTATAAATTGTGTATCATCTACTAAATTGTTAGTTATGCTATTCATTGAAAATTCTGGGGTATCATTTTTATATTGAACATTTAAAACGCTGTGCAAATGTCCATTTGATAAAGACTTTTGTAGCTGTTCAGAATCATATTCAATACAAAAGCCTTTATGTCCATTAGTGTAATATGCCCATAGTAATTCGTTAACGACTGTTTTACTTAAAGAGAATATTCCCAATTCAGTTCTTGCTTGTGCTATTATCTTTGCATAATTATCTTTTGCTATATTTATAGGAAGTCCACTTTTCTCCATGAGATCAAAAACTTCATACATCTTACTATCATTGACTATAGTCTCGGCTGGATCATTAAGATTCTGTACGGTTGGCGCATATATTTGATTATTGACAAGAGTCAACAAATCTCTATATATATCAGCTCTGTATTTATATAATTTCATAGTATTGAAGCTTGTTGTTAAACGCTCCATCCTCTGTTTGGCGACGGGATGGGGCGTTTGTATGTTATTTGGGTGTTATTATAATGATGACATTTAAATTGTTTGTTTTTCTTTTTAAATCGTTTTCTATTCCAATAGGATTAGCAACTCTACTTTCTGGGTCATAGACGAAACAAACTAGAGTTTGGCAATCGGGATGCGCAGTATACCTTTCTATATCGATCATTAACTGTTCGCCAACCTCTTTTGCTACTAAGCCTTTTCGAGTTTTCTTTACCTCAATAACAATTTGCTCTTGTTTGAGAAGGAAGTCCATACGGGAAGCACTACCAGCATAACTTGGTGTCCATTCTTCAGCACGTACATCATCAAAATCTACTTTCAATAGGGCATGAAGTAAATCTTGTACATCATATTCATCTTCAATTTCAATAGTCTTTCGATTACTATGGCGTTGCCTTACTTGACGAGCTACTTGATGAAAGCGGTTACATATTTTCTGTACTACATTAATGGCATGTTCTACGTTTATGACGTCATCCTTGTCATCTTCCCAAGTGTTGATTTCTGTAATCATTCCCGACATCATAGTATCACAACATTCTAATCCGTGAAGATATGTTTTTCTTTTTTCTTCAGAGGAAAATTCGGGTGATAGTTCATCTCCTACAATTACTCGAACACTAGATGAGTTAGGATTAAAAGATTGCTTATTAAATCTTTTATAGTAATCGGAATCGATTCCAAAAACAGCTTTTATCACTGCTTTAGTTTGCTCTCTCCAAATTTGAAAATCTTTGCTTGATTCAGCAAATGGTTTAATATCTTCTATTCTGCCTTGTTGATTGGTAACAAGTTCTATAGCTTTTTCTTTCTTCATTGTTGCATTCTTAGGGAAGTGGAGTTAATTTATATTTGCCTTGAAATAGCACTTCTTTTATGGGTAAATTTGTCATGTCTCCATTCCAATAATGATCTGCGGCTATTTTAATATCAATAGCTCTTACTGTAGATGTATTTATATTTTCAAGCCACATCATATCTCCAATAAAACTATGATATTCCTCAATGATTTCAACTTTGCATAATTGTGAATATTTCATTCCTGGATAACTCTTGAAATATTTGCAATTTTCTTTTTCTAAGAAAAAATACGAACATTCTGTACCTTTTACTTCTATTGAGGAAGGACGGCACATTTCATAGACTGTGGGCCAAATACAATTTATTTGTATTGGATCAGAAGGATTTAATATGCATTTACCGAATTTATTTATATGCATTGTATATATATCATTAATGGCTTTTCCAAGTAATAAGCCATTTTGTATTGAATATTCTGCTATTTCTTCCATGATATTATAGAGCCTCTGATAATGTGGGCTTCGGCGGATGTTATTTCTAGTTAATGTGTCTACTTCTACTCCAATCTCCTTTGGGTTAACCTCTAAACGATATAATTCCATACTCTTATTCCTCCTTCATTTTAAGAACCTTCTTTAAATCATCGAAAGAGTTGATTCGGTAAATTATACCTTTATATTCTACATGCCCGCATAGCTCCTGAGAATTTGAGGTGAATAACTCAGTGATAGGAATATTAAGGGAATTAGCTATACGCTCCAAAGTATCAAGAGTCGGACTTGATTTCCCATTAACGATATTACTCATATTAGCTTGCGTGATACCTACTTTAGAAGCAAACGCACTTATAGACTCATTTCTGTCTTTCAAAATGTCTTTCAATCTTAAACTCATATTATATCTTATTTAATATACCGCAAATATAAGGAATATATTGTATTTAGGATAAAAAACGATTAAATTATATTGTTATTAGTATATTTTAACTTTAAAAGTAGTATTTGTTATATTGCTTGCAGTATATTTGTAATATCGAAAACGATATAACAAATATAATCATTCTTAAAACATACAATTATGAAACGCTACAACCTATCCCAGATCATGAAAGACGCTCATAGATTATATAATAATGAGTATCAAAGAAAAGGTCGCTCTTGGGGCGAATGTCTTCAAGCTGCTTGGCGTTGGGCAAAAGATGCTGCTAAGGTACGTGCTGAAAAAGAAGCTAAGTTACAGGCTATGATTGAGGCAAGCTGGACGGCTCATAACGAGAGAAAGAACCAACCGGCACAATCGGATAACTTAACCTGGTTTGACTGCTACAATTCAAACAGCAAAGGCTATATGGGTTCTCAATATTGTGGTGATTAAAATGAAGAAAGAAAGGAGCCAATATGTTTGAGCCAAAAACAAAAGCCATTACCCGATGGGGACTTACTATTCGAGGTACTGATGTGTTTTTTCCAAAAAAGGAAACAACTATAAAGATTGGAAGATTGACACTAAAGATGAATCCGGAAACTCGAATGTTTGAGGAATACCGGCTTTGGGATTTAACTTCGGGTGTTCCTGAATTGATTGATGAACAGAGATTTGATAGAACGATTTTAATTCAATAAGAAATCCAGTCTGAACATTTAAAAATTGTGGCACCTAAAGCAGATTATTATGATCGTACTCTCATGGCTAAGAATACAGTTTCTACTACTGTTATTGCTAAAGAACTTGGAATGTCTGCTGTCACCCTTAACAGAAAACTGAAAGAAATGGGTATTCAATATAAGGTAGGTCAAACGTGGGTTCTAACTGCTAAATATCAGAATATGGGATATACTGATACTCAAACGTACACCGAAATAATAGATGATGAAACTCGTTCATACGTCAGCACTGTTTGGACTCAAAAGGGCAGAGAGTTTATTCATAGTCTCTTCCGGGCAAACAAAGAGGCTTCCTTATTTGGTAATGTGTCAGAGTTAAAAATCACCTTACAGGAAGAGGACGATTTAAAAACGAGAGTAAAGTCACTTGGGAAACCTATTTTAAGCGATATAAAGCAAATACCGTTATTGCTTGACAAGTACAAGATGCTGATTGCTAAAGATACGCTTTCGGTCTATGAGAGAAAGGTGTTTTTGTTTGTGGCTATATCTCTATTCGATCCAAAAGCTTTGGCAGGTAAGAAAATGAAGCATGGACTTAGAGTCATTCTTGGTAATTCGTTTGGCTTGGATGCCAAGACTACTATTTCCGATAACATGAAGAACATTTCCGATTACTACGACCAAAGTTCCAAATTCAGAAAAGACACCAAACAGGCATATATGTATGTAAGTGGACTTCATGCAAACTAAAGAATAATGCGCACGTCAACTTAATGACGTGCGCATCACTTTATTTTAGGCGCATTGGGGAAAATTGTGTCTGAAATCAAAGAAAAGCAAGAAATATAGTTGAGTAGTTAAATATTGTTTCTACATTTGTGTATTGTTTAATGTTAAAAATACACGATGATGAGAAGACTAATATTTTTATCTTTTATTTTATCTTTTGTATTAATTGGTTGTACAGATGATGACAATAAGGAAATATCAAATATTGAAAAAGTTATTTTAAACATCTCTTATGACACAGATGGAGATAGCCCTTCGGGGGAAGCTTGTATTTATTTTATAGAAAATATTAATATAGAAGATATTGAACCAAATTTTATGTCAATGTCCCTAAAAGGTACAGAAGGTAAAATGGTTCATCCAATAAAGACTATTTATTTCGATAAAAATTCCCAAAATAAAGTTCAATTAGTAATTAATTGGAGTGAACTTCCCGATTTAGTACCATACGGCTTTCCAAAAGAAGGGAAATACGTTATTGCTATTAAGCTTGATGCCGAACTAATGGCTGCAAAAAGAATTACATCTAAGATTTTTAATATTCAGAATGATTTGACAATAGACAAAGTTTTTAAAAGAGAAGGTGCTTTTGGAAAATACAAGTATGAGGAATGGTAGATAGATATAAATCAAGCAGATAGATTGCGCTCCAGTAATTCTTTCCCAATACAAGACCGATTTTGTTTTCAAATTAAACTTATCAATATCCATTTTTCTACCAAAATTTACATAATAAAAGCCGGAGCATTAAACTCCGGCTTTATTGTTCATATTTGATGTTGAAGCAAATGTTTCTGAGTGTGGGGCCCCCTTTATTTGTTATGACATGATTTCATTTATTTTATCAAAAGAATCAAAACGGGAGAAATCAATAATATACTTATTGCCTAACTTAGCTAATTCTTTTTCGTATGCTTGACATTTTTCTTTATATTTTATCTCATAAGTGTCTTTTGCTGGTTCTGAATTCATTCCCGCATTTTTAGTTTCTTTATGTAATCTTGCAACATCATTTACATAGCATTTGTTATAAATTTCAAACGCCTTATCAGGATGTCCAAATATAATTTCTTTTTGTGCAGCTTCAAATGAAGTATCTGCATTATTAATTAGATTGCTTTTTATTCTTTTTACATTGTCTGTCATTACCCATATTTTGAAAAAGAGGATAATTTGGAGAATACCAAAGATGATTATTATCCATCCAATAAGATTTTGCATGTCTTCCATGATTGTTATTTTTTAAGTTAAACATTTCACAAAACTACAAAGAAATCCCATTCCGTCAAATTTTATCACGACAATCTTTCCAATGTCGTGTATCTGTAATCTCGAAAATAGCAAAATCACCTCATTCATTCTATTTTTATCATATATTTCACAATGGACTAATGGTGAAGTCTTTGAGCTGAAAAAACTCACAGAAAAGCTATTGAGTATCTATTTTTGAGGAAATATCCAACATTAAGGCTATTGTTGGATATTGAATAAGCGATTTTAGTAGAGATAGTGGGAGAGTGGTTAATTTTGAACATTAATTAAAATAAAAATATATGGCAGGGTTGAATTTTGATATTACGGCAAATAATTCTGATTTCCTTAAAAAAACAGAAGAAATAAAGAAGGGAATTAGAGAAGCTGCAAGAATTATAGAAGAAGAAGGCAAACGTTTGGAAGGATTCGATTCAGAAGTATTGAAGATGTGTACTAATCTCAATAAATATTTTGATAGCTTATTAGATAAAATAGAAGTGATGGCTTCTATGCTCCAGATTGGAAAAGTTGAGTTAAGTGCCCCTTCTGTAAAATCAGATGGCGTTTCTGTACAGCAATTAGATGAATTGCGCTCCAAGAATGCAGAATTGACGGCAGAATTAGAAAAACAAAGAGAGGAGATTCGGACACAGCAAGAAGAATGGAATAAACTTGCTACAGCTATCAAATCAAATAATGTAACTGCTATCGAGCAATATAAGCAGGCTACAAACTCTTCTTCTGATTCTGTGAAAAAAGCAAAGGTGGAGTTAAAAGACTTGACTAAGGATTTGAATGAGAATATTAAATACTATGATAAACTAGCGTCACAAATTGCATCCTATAAGTCCATTCTGGATAGGTTGTACACAGCTAAAGGCAAAGGACTCACTCGTGTTCAAATAGGTGATGGAGCCACTGCATTGATATCAAGTGAATTAGAACGATTTAAACCACAACTTGATGATGTAATTCAAAAAAGTAAAGAAATAGCCTCTCAGATATCAGAACAAAGAAAGAGACAAACCGAGCTTAATACAGTTATTGAACAGGGAAACGCAAAACACTTAAGAACGCGTACTCTTATCATGGATGCCCGTGAACAGCTAATTCAGATGCGTGCTTCTGGAATGCAAAATACGATACAATATCAACAGGCAGGGGAGGAGCTAGGCAAAATGCGTTTGCAAATGAAGCTTGTAAATGCTGAAATGGAGTTTCTTGCTAATCCTAACAAAGGTCTTGCTACACTAAAAGCCGGTTTGTCAGGTGCTGCTACATCTGCAAGTTTGGTTGTTGGTGTTATGGGCTTGTTTAATGATAAGAGTGAAAAGATGGCTGAATTGCAGACTAAGATTCAATCATTGATGGGGATAGTTGTCGGGTTGGAAGGAACTTATGGAATGCTTAAGAAATCCAATACCGTGATGCTCGCAATTGAGAATGTCCGTCGTAAAGCTATTATTGCATCTATGGCGTTAGAGAATAAAGCTAAGGCTACTAATATTGCGTTAACGCGGAGCGAAGTTACTGCTCAAAAAGCGTTTAATCTTGTGGCGAAAGCAAATCCTTACGTGTTGCTGTTTACTGCAATAGCAACTGTTGTTGGAGGAGTATGGCTACTTATTGATGCAAACAAGAGAGCTCGTAAAGAATTGGAAGAATTTAATAAATCTGTTGCTGAAACGGCCGTTACTCCGATTGCTAAAGTAGAGGAACTCTCTATTAAATGGAATAGGCTTGGAGATAACTTGGTGGCTAAAAAGAAGTTTATTGAAGACAACAAAAAGGCATTTAATGAGCTAGGATTGTCTATTCTTGATGTAGTAGATGCAGAAAACCTCCTGAATAATAATAAAGGTGCGTTTATTAGTGCGATGATCGAAAGGGCTAAAGCTGCACAATATATAAAACAACAAGAAGAAAATATAAGGGCATTAGTTGAAGCCGAACGTAATATCGAAGCAACAAAAAAACTAAAGTTTGAAGATTTTTCTAGTGGAGGTATTTATATATCAGCAGAAGAACGAAAGAATTCTGCTATTGCTGCTGCTCAATATAAATATGATGAGATTGCAAAAAAAATAAAAGAAGGTTACGCACTAGCTGCTAAATCGGAAGAAGAGGGATCTAAAATATTAGATAATGCGAGAATAAAAAGCACTAAAAATGCCGAAAATCTAGTTGATGATTATACCTATAAAATGATGACTGGATTAGATCGAGGGAAGAATAATTTCGATTCCTTTGCTAAAAATATATCAAAAGGATATGAGTCTTTATTGGATAAAATGAAAGACAATACTACTACTTTCTCTCAAAAGATAAGTGCATTATTTAGCTCTTTTTTTAGTCCAGATAAGATAATAGAAGAAGGGCGATTAACCATTGGAGAGCGAATTACTCAATTAAAGTCTGACTATGTTAATGCACAGAATCAGTTAAAAGTATTAAGGAAATACAATTCTAAGGCAACACAGAAAGAGATCAATGACGCAGAAACAGAGGTAAACAAAATAGCTGGCATATATAAAAAAATAACGGGCAAAGAAATTAATAATCCGAAGGAGCATAACTCTATTGTAGATCAGCAAAAGAAAATCTCCGAACTTTTGGATAAGCAAAAACTTGAAAGGAAACGTAGAGATGAAGATTTGGAAAATCAGAATATTCAGTCTTATATTGATACCATAGCAGAGGGAGCAGATAAGATACGTAGACAAAGAGATCTAGACAACAAGAAGGAAATACAGGATTTAGAACGTCAGAGGGAAGATTACATTCGGACGGAGATCGAACTTCAGCAAAAAGCCTTTGACGAACAGGAAAATCTACGGGCGAAGCAGCGAAAGGATTATGAGAAGCAAACGTTTGATGCGACTGCGGTGAAAGTAGATACATCTGCTTTTGATTCTATAATAGGGAATGAACAGAAAAGACAGGCTATTGACTGGTATAAGCCATTGTTGAAACAGTATCAATCATATGCAGATCAACGGCTGGCTATTGAAAAACAGTTTAACGACGACATCACTTTGCTGCGAAAGGCTCGTGAAAAAGCTGAGAAGGCTGGAGATACCAATGAAGTTTCCAAAATAGACCGTTCCATAGCTAAAGCTATCTCCGACAAAGGAAAGGAACTGATGCAGCATGATTTTGATATTTTGAAAAAGTCACCGGAGTATGTACGTGCATTTGAGGATTTGAAGAATACTTCTTCGGAAACACTTAAGTCTCTGCTAGATCAATTAGAAAAGGTTAAAAGAGCTGCGGCGACGGTCCTTAATCCCGAAGAATTACGAGAATATACATCTACTATTCAGCAAATAATAGATGAGTTGGATAATAGAAATCCTTTTCAAGCATTAGCGGACAATCTAAAAACATTGCAACAAGCAGAGAAGGAACTTGTTGAAGCAAAAAAAACTCTAGATAAGGTAAATTCGGGCGAAAAGGTAGCATCAGGTACAACTCTTAATAAAAAAACAGGAAAAATTGATACTACTTATCTTTCTGCTGCCGAAGCCTTAAAGCGATATAATGCGGCCAAAGATAAGTCTCAAAAAGCTAATAACAACTTTGTTAAAGCGGAAAAAACAGCAAAAGAAAAAGTTGACGAACTTGCGAATGCAGTAAAAGGAATAGGTAATAGTATTAGTGGTACATCCGGCGAAATAATTTCTTTGATTGGCGATGTCGCTTTATTTACTACTGGAACAATTGATGGTATAACTAAAGTTGCTAAAACTGGCGCAGATGCTATGTCCGCAGTAGAAAAAGCATCTGTCATATTGGGAATTATATCAGCAGGTATTCAGCTTATGCAGCAACTAAATTCAATTCTTCCAACTGCTGATAATCAGTATGAGAAATTCGCTGAAAAGGTCGCAGAAATTAATAAGCTAACCGATGCTGTAAATGAGTACCGTATAGCTGCACTTGAAGCACAGCAGGCAGAAGCTAACTGGTTCTCTGAAGATAATCTGAATAACTTACGTGATTATAAGGAGTTACACGATGAAGTAGCGGAAGCGTATAAAAATAAAGCAGAAGAATCACAGGCTACTTATCAGAATAAAAGCGGTGGTGGATGGTTTACTAATTCATGGAATTGGTTTTTGGACAATACATATGGGAAAATTTGGGGTGTTGATTTTGCCCGAAAGTACAAGGAAGGGCAAACAGCGGCAGTAGACAACTTGCGCATAGAGACCAGATCACGTAAAAAAGGCTTCCTTGGTAGTGGTATTGGTGGGCGTTCTCAAGAGACAGAGGATTTGGTTTCGTGGGCAAGGAGTAATGGATTCGGTGAATTATTCGATAATGAAGGGTTAATCAATAAAGAAGCTGCTAATGCTATATTAAATCAATATGGTGATAAATTAGTAGGACAGACTAAGGAAACATTAGAGTCGCTAGTTGAACTTCGTGAAAAGTATGATGAATATTTAGAGCAGCTTCATGAATATGTAAGCTCTTTATATGAGCCATTAGTCGATAATTTCGTGGATAGCATTTGGGATTGGCTGGATAGTGGGAAAGATGCTTTAGCTAGTTTTAAAGAATACGCTTCTGATACATTCCGGGATATTGCAAATGATATGCTGAAAAGCATTGTTTTATCTAAGATATTCGGAGAGGGTGAAAATAGTTATCAAAGTAAGATAAATAAAGCGTATGATGATTATGCTAAAGGATTAATTGATGAAGTCGAACTAAACAGACAAGTATCAAAGCTTACGGCTGATCTAATGAAAAACGCAGAAGAACAACTTCCAGCTATACAAGGAATGGCAGAGAATATATCAAATACAATAAAGGATACAGCGGGGATTGATATTACTCAATCTGAATCTGCGTCTCAATCCTCTTCCCAAAAAGGATTTGCTGCCATGTCTCAAGATACAGGCGAAGAACTTAACGGTCGTTTTACCGCTTTACAGATATCCAATGAAGAAATAAAGAACTCCATGTTATCCATGTTAGTGTCAATGAACCTTATTTCAGTGACAGTCGGGAATAATAGCATAACCCTGACAGAGATAAGGAACCTTGCTATTTCTTCTAACAGTTATTTGGAAGATATAGCAGGATATCAGAAGAGAATCATAAATGAATTTGGTAATAAGTTGGATAGTATAAATAGCGGAATTAAACAATTTAATAGTAAATAATAAATAGAAGTGATAGTATTCCAATGAAAGAAGAATTATTCATAAATGGCAAGGATGCTTACGTAGAATGGGGAATAAGCATGGATGATACCTCATTATCTGCATTAATGACTCCTGCCCCTAGTAAAGCATTCATAGAGAATGAGAGCCGATTAGAGCATGGGAAAAGGGTAGTTATTGCCAATCCAAGGGTAGATGTGAGAAATCTAACCCTTCAGATCAATCTAACGGCTTCCAGTGAGGAACAATTTTTTGCTCGTTATAGCAGTTTCTGCGAGGAACTAGCTACTGGAGTTCTTGAAATAAAGACCAAGTATCAACCTGCTGTTGTATATAAAACGATCTATCAATCATGCAGTCAATTCAGCCAGTTCATGAGAGGAATAGGCAAATTTAGCTTAAAACTCAATGAATCTGACCCGTCCAACCGTGTTGAAAATATCTAATTTACGACATTGATTTCATTGTCGTATCTGTGAGTGCTCAAAATTGGGCACTCTTTTTTTTATCTCCGAACTTTGGAAATGTTATGATAGATATCAAAGACATATTCGGAAACATACGCTATTCTACTCCAATTAATGAAGGTAGTAAGCGCAAATATCTCTTGATGAAGGAGGATTATATCACATTGAAGTTTTCATTGGATGATCCTGTACACTTCAAGTTAGGAGATGGTATAGATAACGAGTTAGGCGTCTTTGAACTTGTGGACTTGTATAAGCCTGCTTATAACACATCAACAGGTGGCTATGACTACGAACTCCGTCTTGATGCTTACTATTGGAAGTGGAAAAACAAGAAGTTTTTCTATAGTCCTGATAGCGGTAGTCGTGAGGCAGGCTGGAATCTTACTGATATCTTAAAGGTTCACATGGATGTGTTTCTGAAGAACTTGGAAGTCCTAGGTTATAAGTACCATGACAAAACGTTTAAATGCGAAATAGATGAGACAGTAGATACTTCTTCTAAATTGATCTCATACGAAAACGTAAACATGATCGATGCCCTCAACCAAATGGCTGAGAGTTTTGAATGTGAGTGGTGGGTAGAGGAAGAAGTAATTCATTTTGGCCGTTGCGAGGATGGCGTTCCTGTTGACTTCGAACTAGGAATGAATGTCAGCAAGATGGATAGAAGTGATAGCCAAGATTCATACGCAACTCGTATTTATGCGTTTGGGGCAACACGTAATATTCCGGCTAATTATCGCAAAAAGTTGATCTTTGATGTCAAGCAAGTAAGCGGACGTGATATTTCCGATACATCGAGAGTACTTGATATGAAGTATTTCTCTTCTGATGATCTGATCGAAGAAAAGTTTAAGGCATCTGTCAGAACAAGCGGGTATGTAAAAGGAGGAGTAAATGACTTAAATTATGAGTTGCTATCTAGCAAGCCTATCGGTGGTACTTATGCAATGAATAGTAAAAGCGTTTCTTTCAATATAGGAACAATGGTCTATCCAGCTGGTTCTCCTGTTGAAAGAGAGTATTTGCCTTCTGGAATATATAGTTGGAGATGGCAAATCCGATACAAAGTCAATGACGTAACGAGAGTATATGGTCTTGGAGGAAATGTACGTACTATCTATGAAAATCGAGAGAAGGAGTTGACAGACAATATAACCATTGATAGCGACATAAAGATTGAACGCGGAGCCACAGATTTAAAGCTATATGTTGTCTTTCAGCTTCCATCTTCTATATCCTCTACATTGGTACTTGCAGGATCTTCCGGAGATATTACTTTAGAGAATGTTAGTCAATCGGCTAGCGCTTCTGTAACATTTATTTCTGGTGAAAATGCAGGGAAATCATTTAATGCTGTGTACAATCCAGATTTTTTTACTGGTGAAGCAGCCAATGTGCTGCGTTTGCCGGAAGGTATTACCGCTTCTCTTGGCGACACCTACACAATTGACAACATTGTAAAAGGTAATGTCCCATCTATATATTTCTCAGATGACAAAGGTTCTCAAACTGCCGAAGGTATTGTAACCAAGCATTTGATGATGCCTGAAGGCGTACCATATATTGATGCCTATGAAGGTATGACAGAGGAGGAAGCTGTAGAGCAGATCGTTATTTTTGATGATATCTATCCTAGACGTGAAAAACTGACGGGTATGGTAACAACTCATACATATACTGATACTATAGATAATCCGGATGGAACAAAAACTTCGAAAGATTGGTTGGCATGGAGATTTAAAGACTCGGACCTGGGATTCCATTTCTCAAACGAATATCGGTTAGATGGAGAAGATTTGCGTATAGTCTTTCAATCCGGTCCTCTAGCCGGCATGGACTTTGAAGTAACATTCAATCCTTACGATTCAGCTGGAGGCGATAAATATCAGCCTGAAAAATCAGAGGACGGAACATGGAACAAGGATGCTCAGGTATACGAGATAAAGCGTAATGATGATTATGGCAGAATGCTTCCTGATGACATTTTACATCCTACGGATCAAGGTGGTGACACGTATATTCTCTATGGCTATGATCCCCAATTCGTATCCGACAAGCTTATTCCTGACGCAGAGAAAGAAGTCGAGGAACGGGCAAGAGAATATATTGAAGAGCTTAAACAGGACCCTTCTACTTACAATACCACCATGATGTCGGATTATATCTATGGCATTAATCCTGAAACGGGTAAACAAGATCCCGACTTTGCCAGGAGTTTCACCGTTGGTCAGAAAGTGAACCTTATTAATAAGGCATACTTTGAAGAAGGTCGTATCTCTCGTATCATAGGGCTTGAATATAACCTTGATATCCCTTATGACTCCCCGATATACACTGTCGGAGAAACAGCTCCTTATTCTCGTATTGGCGAGCTTGAAAACAAGATCGACTCTCTTACATACCGAAAGGAAAAGAGCAAACAGCAAGTAATTAATAGCGGGAACTCTTCTTCTAGTGGAGGAAGCACTATCGCAAAGTTAATACAGACTATAAATGTAACATCCAGTAATGTAGGCTATATAAAGACCGGGGATACAATTCCTTCTGGTACTACATTGGAAGAGATCTTTATTAATATGCTTTCTCAAAAGGCTTCAGCAAAATTAGAATGGAAACTTTCGACTTCTAATGATGTCGAATTTGGTACTCAGAAAGGCTATATCACTTATACAGCATATCGAAACGGTCAAGGTCCTATGGAACAAGCTTATTATGATAATAACCCTAACAACAAACTAATTTTTTCTGAGGAAGTAGGTGGCATACAGACAGCAACGAGACAACTGCAAGGTAATTACACACAGGGAGAAACCTATTTTGCTACAGTCATATATGCTGCGAGTGAAGATGGTTCGTTGCCCAAGAAAGAATTGACCAGCAAAATCAGCGTGAATGTACATAGAAAATGGTTTGCAGGCGTTTGTAATTCGGTTCCTACGACTTCAGCCGAGGTGCGGGCACTTTCAGGCAGTGGATTGTATAAGGACGCCGGATCGTACAAGTTCACAATAGGCAATTATAAGACTTTCGTTATCTGTATTCCAAACGGTACCATCAAGGATGTTTCACTGGAGAGATACCAATATAATTTCATGGATTTGGATTCCGCTGCCACTCCGCGAAAGATCAGTGTTGAAGGTGCTAATGGAAGTACACCTTTGGAATATACGATGTATGTGTTCAGTACGGCTACGACAAGCAGCGAAACAGATAATTTCACCTTTAAAACGAATTGAGTATGGCACTAGATATAAAAGGGAGCAGTTTCGCCGGCAGATACAAGCGTGTCAATGGTTATTCTATTGATTCGACTGACGTGTGGGAAACCTTAGAAGAAGCCCGTGTCTATGCCCGTAATACAGACACGGAGCCTTATGTTCCCTATGCCGGACAAGTAGTTTCCGTCATTGAGAATGGAACTATTTATAAACTAGTAAAGGATGCCAGCATACCTGAAACTGACGGCAAGAAACATTTCAAGCTTGCCATTATCGGCAGTAACAACGACAATGATGATCGGTATGTACGAAAAGACATAGCCGAAACAATCGAAAAGCTGATGACCTTCCTTGAAGGTATCAATGCGAAGGGGACATCCACGCTCGAACAGATAAAGCTTGTCGGTGACATCATTTCTAATAATTTCTCCACCGGCAGTACAGGATTCGGTATTTATAAAGATGAACAAGGTAATTATCATCTTGATATAGACTTCGTTGACATACGAAAAAAGTTAAGCATCAACGAGATACAAGTGCAGCAGTCTACCTATATAGGAGGGAAACAGTACAACACTAATGGTGGAATCATCTGTAACAAGGTTGAGGACAGGGGAGACGTTTACAGATGCTATTTCAAAACGACCGATGCCGAAGGACGGATTGTCAGAAATACCTTTGAAGTCGGTGATTTTGCTATCAGTGAGACTTTTGCACTGAAGACCGGAACAACATTTTATTGGCGTTATGTGAGCGGATGTGGTGATGATTATATAGAACTCTCCAAAACGAATTGCGCATCCGGTAGTGATGTGCCTTCTGTGGGTGATAATATCGTCCAGCTTGGTAACGAAACAGATCCGGCACGTCAAGGCGCAATCGTCTGGGACAGTGTAACAGTCGGCGGTCCCTACATTCGTATATATAAAGGTATCAACTCCTATACAATGCCGGAACCGCTTATCGACCTGAACACTGTACTGAGCGAAATATCCGCTAAGTTCATCAACCAGGCCACAGGGAAAGATGTGGATGAAACCATTAATGACCTGCAGGCGGACATGGACCTTGTCAAAGAACAGACGGATAAAGAATACACTCTGTGGTTCTTTGACTACGATCCCACGCTGGAGAACCTGCCGGCGAGTGATTGGACTACTGACGAACTTAAAACCATGCATGAGCAGGACATGTTCTATAACCGTCTGACGGGACATGGATACAGATTCGAAAAGGATGGCAGTTCATGGAGCTGGAATGATATAACGGACCATCTGACACTGAAAGCACTGGAAGACGCATCCAAGGCTCAGGACACCGCTGACGGGAAAAGACGTGTTTTCGTATCTCAGCCAAAGGATTCCGATGCTTATGATATCGGCGATATGTGGGTGAATGCAACCTATTCCGGCGAAGGCGTCTCTTATAAGAATGACTCTCTCGTCTGCATGACTGCAAAGGCGGCAGGAACATCATTTTCTATAAAACACTGGCAACCTAGCTCAACGGCTACTACCGCCTATCTTGAGAATCTGGGAGACCGGATACTCGCAGCCGTAACAGATTCGGAGGAAGGCATCGAAGCGGCAAAAAGACTAGCCAATCAAGGTATCAACGATGCGTATGACGCTGCTCAGGAAGCACTAAACGCTCTGGGAATTGCAAGAGATGCACAGGAGACGGCAGATAAAAACACGGCTGTTATCCAGGTGACGAAAGATTCTATCGCTGCTCTTGTAGAAGGAATACATTTTGATAATTACGGTAATATTACAAACATTAATACGAGCGGATTGGTAACGACCGACGATTTCAATGTACTGTTATCTAAAAAGATAACCTTTGACGCAGAAGGTCATGTAAGTAATATCAGCACATCCGGTCTTGTTACTGAATCAGGTTTCACTCAGTTGTTTACCGAACAGGCCGAAGCTGACGGATACGTAAAGAGGGCTGAGATCAGTACATTCATCACGGAAGATGATGCAGGAAGATTGATATCGAATGCAGTGATATCCGCAGATCAGATAACATTTGAAGGCACTGTAACTGCTAACGAAAACTTTAAAATACTCGAAGACGGTTCCATCGTGGCAAATAATGGAACGTTTAATGGGACCATAAATTCAGATAATGGATATATCGGTGGAATAAAGATAAATAGTGATGGCCTTGGAATGTCCGGGTTTCAACCTGGTGATTATACTCAAATGTTTTTGAACAAACAGAAAATTACGTTTGAATCTTTCATGACTGAGATTATCCCGGATGGTGGGGGTATACGTACATATGAATCCGATACTGTCATAACGTCATACGGAATAACAGTTGAAACAAACCTGTATACTGATGTCTTAAAAATTATATGCAGGGATAACGGTCTCAAAGTATCATGGGAGGGAGTCTATAAGACTTCTGATGGTGGAGTAACTTGGATTAAAATATAAATAATATGAAAATCAATTTTAAGAAAATCGAGGCACGGACCTCATTCGAAGGCGCAATACAAACTTTCGACGTCGCAAAAGTAGTAGGTAACGAAATGATGTATAACGGCAATCTCCTGCTCGACATCGGATTTGAAGACCTTGCTAAAGCGATCTACTACTCAGATGAAGAAGTAGAAATACCAGCTAATTACCGCAAGGCATTTGAAACTATAATCAGAAATTCAAGGCTTATTGCTGCTGTAAAAAGAGAAATAATCAACCAGTTAAACAAGTAACATGGGGTATATCAAGTTTGTTTTAAGTGTGCGCAAGACGGATGACAAGGGTAATACCACCCGTACCGTGATCAGCCGTGTTGAAAGCGACATGGCGGATACCGGTATGCTTGAAACAAACCTGATCATGCATGCGCTTTCAGCACGCGGAAAAATAGAAATCAAGGAGGAAGGCTTCCCGTATGCCTTCCCGTTAATATTTGGAGAATAGTTTTATGGCACTGAATGTAGAACATAAGGAAGAAAATGAAGGCAAGAATTCCCGCGGACGTTTGTCGGCTGAGGAATTCAATAACCTGATCGATACCGTCAAGGAATTGGAGAAGGACGCAAATACTCCTTCTTCAATAGGAGAATTAAAGAATGTCTCCCCTGAATCCGATACGGCAGAAGACGGTTCCGTATTACTATACGGCAATAATGGATGGTCTCCTGCTACCGGAGTGTTTATTCCCACCGGAGTTGCGGAGGACGGATCTATTATAACCACCTTTGAAGACTTAATGAACTATATTTCCTCACATGGCGGTGGCGGTGGAGAAACAGGGATACAAAGAAACCTGCGTATAATCAATAACCTGGACAGTAAAAGCCTGTCAGCCAGCAAAGGGGAACCTTGCTATTTGAATTTTACTTTCATCAGCCAGGAAAGATACAGCACCAATGAACCTTATGAAGATACCGGAGAGCGTGGGTTCTGTCAAATCTCTGTTAAAAACAGCAACAGCGCCGAGTATCTTGTCGTCAAACAGCTGTATATCAGTTCCGGTTCTCCTTTCAGTATTGACGTTGCGGAGTTTCTGGCGTCCGGAGCAAACAATGTAATGATCAAAGTAACGGGAGAAGTGACGGAAGTGACGGCTCCGGCATTTGTATACACGGTACAGCTTACTTCATTGTCCATCAGTGCGGACAACTTTAAATGGTGGACAGCTTACACCGGTGCCATTACGCTTCCTCTGAATATCAGCGGTAATATTTCAAAAACATTGTATGTGACTGTTACCGGGAAGGATTATAATGAATCCTACCAGATTCAGATCGGTACAGGCGTATATACGGAAACCGCCTACAATTACTCTGTAATCCACCCGGGCGTGACAGGCGTATTCAATATATCTGCTTATGTCTCGAACTCGGACGGGACGGTCAAGACAAGAACGATATCGTTCAATGTCATTTGCGCGGTAGCCGGCGAACAAAGGAAGCTGGTAGCCGTCAACAACATCCTCGGCAGGGCGACCAACTGGAGTGAGAACTCATTGTTCGATTACGCGATGTACGATGGCGACAATGTCATTACCTCCGCTAAATTCACCATCAAAAAAGATGGTGAGGATGTCTTTACTTCCGAAGAAGCCAGTATCGCATGTTCCGCCAGACATACATTCTCATTCCCGATGGAGATTGAGACAATGGATAATACGGAATTTGAAATAACGGCCCATATCCTCGATGTCGATATGGAGCTGACATCCCCAATCACCTATCAGGTAAACAACTCCCTGGGATATTCGGCCGTGTCGGGCGCCGTATTCTATATGAATCCCAAGACCCGCTCCAACCGGCAGGGGAATCGTCAGGAAATCATAAATGAAATGGACGGTTCCGTCATCCCGGGCAGCTGGGAGAATATGAACTGGGGCAATGACGGCTGGCAATCGGACGAAGACGGGAACAAGGTACTCCGGCTTATGGCCGGCTCATCGCTGCGCATGGGATATTCCCCTTTTAAAAATGAATGCGCCCGCACCGGGAAGACTCTCGAACTTGACTATAAGGTTGATAACGTGACGGATTATTCCGAACTGGTTATCACCATATCGTCCCCGTCCGGTGGTTCGTTTGTCGGATTGAACATCTATGCGGATGACATTATCATGCACTCCCAGTCACTTAAAAACGATGATGTACAAAGTTTGCATACGTTCGAGGGAAAACGCACAAGACTCACGCTGACCATTTTGCCGGACGCCTATGGCAACAGCGGATTCAACCTTTGCATACTGTATGTCAACGGTGTCAAGAACAGGGAATTCACCTACGAGAGCAATGATTATTTCGCCCATAACGGGATGATCGTGATAGGTTCCGGATATGCGGACGCGGACATATACGGAATACGGGAATATAACCGGGGACTGACCTCACAGGGAGTCCTGCGTAATTACATCAACTGGCTGAACACCACAGATTCCAAGGCAATTGTGACAGAGAATAATGACATCCTGGACCTGCACGGTTCGGATATCGATTTTGAAAATACGAAGGACCAGTTTAACGTAATGACATTCGACAATACAATTCCTTACATGGCGGATCAATCAACTCGTACCGGCATGTTGGAAGTGTTCTTTTATGACCATCCGGAATGGAATGTTTCAATCAGCAACGTGACCGCCAAGGGGCAGGGTACGTCATCCATGAAATACTGGATCTGGAATACCCGTTACCAGCTTGACAAGAAACTCTCCGTCATTCGTTACGCCGACGGCTCGGACTCCACCGCGGGAGCGAAGTGGTCAATGACACCGTCTCTTCCGGCTGGACGCAAGTTTACGGCAAAGAAGAACTATGCCTCCAGTATGCAGTCGCATAAGATCGGTGCGGTAAACTCCTATACGGACCTTATACGTGAAGTGGGTATCCTGAACGAGGCGATGCGCGCAGATGCGAAGGTCCGTGTGTCGGTTTGGGAAGCTCCGTTTGTGTGCTTTGAGAAACAAACCAATGACGAAGGGGAAACAATATACATATTCCGGGGATTGTATACCTTCGGCCCTGATAAGGGTGACGCCGACACTTTCGGCTATAACACCGATACTTATCCCAACCTGTTGAGCATTGAGGGATCGGATAATTCTCCCTTGCTCACCCTGTTCCGTGTGCCGTGGAATCCGGCAAAGGGATTGATAGCCTATAATGAGGATGAAGAGGCATTCCAGTACAATGGCCAGAACAGCTTCGACCTGGGCGAAGGGGAAGTGGAAAACATATCAAGCTTTATTCCTGCCTACAATTGTGTTTACCAGTGCTCGCCAAGACTGAAACCGTTTAACGGCACATTGGATGAGTTGAACGCACATCTTTCCGATTACAAGAATGAACCCTGCGAGTTCTGGATCGCCAAATCCGGTGACATTAATCAATATAATGTTTACTATTTTGAGTCGTCAGAAGGAAAGTTCATGCCATCTGATATCGGGGAGGGAACAATCAATCTGCTGTCGCAGCTTGCAGACAAGGGATATGGGCTTAACACTTCCGATCTTGCCGGGAAAACGGATGACGAGCTGAATACACTTTTCATAAATGCCCGTATCGCGAAATTCCGTATAGATGCTCCCGCATACTGGGATATTGACGACTGCCTGTTCTTTATGAATAATGTAGAATTCAATGCCGGAACCGACGAACGTGCGAAAAATACCTATCCATACTGTTTCGGTACAGAGACATCCAGGTGGCGTTGGCGTGTTGATGATGCCGACACCCGTTTTGATACAACCAATCGTGGTTTACCGGATAAAGAGTACAGTGTGGAAACGCATGATATGGACGAAACCGGAGCATCCGTCTGGAACGGCGAGACAAACAACTTCTTCAACCTGATGGAACTGGCATTTCCGGAAGAAAAGATAATCAGCATGCGCAAATCAATGACTGCCATGCAGACACTGGGCGGGCTAAAAAGCGGTAACGACCTTGAAAAGCTGTTTGCGTTTTATCAGAAATACTACTTTGACCAGGCTCAGGAATATTTTCCCGCCAATGCTTATAATGCGGATGCGAAGTACTGCTATGAAAACGGGAAACTGGCATACAATAAAGGACACTATTCGAATGATACCGACCCGATCACCCAGTCGCTGGGAGACCATTATCTTGCGGAACAGCGATGGATTACGAAACGTATCCTGTACATGATGTCAAAGTATTCGTTCGGACTATTTTCTGCTAACGGGACGGATACCATCACCGTACGCGCTGCAGGTAACACAATCAAGTATGAACTGACTCCGGCAATGGATATGTATCCTGCGATTGCCAATGGTACAAGTATCATCCGGGGAAGGAGAACGAAAGCCGGAGAAGTATGTGAAATGGAGATTGAACTTTCCGGGTCGGGAGACCAGCAGAATGCGATACAGGGAGCATCCTACCTGCAGGATATAGGGGACTGGCATAATAAGAACGTGACCGGGTCTATGATCATTCAGGGAAGGATGCTCCGTGATATCCGGCTGGGAAGCAAGGACGCCCCGGTTATCATCTCTATATCCTCCCTGACGTTGTCCAACTGCGTAAGCCTTCAGAGGCTGCTGCTGTCGAACATCGCCACCTTGGCCGGTACATTGAACCTGTCCGCATGCTCACATTTGCAGGAGATATATGCGGACGGTACATCCTTGACGCAGATTGTGCTTCCATCGGGAGGAGGGCTTCGTGTAATTCAATACAGCAGGCTTAACCAATATCTGTCATTGTCCAATTATCCGTTACTGACAACGGAAGGCATCGGGATTGATTTGTGCAGGGATGTCATTACGGACTTCTTTATCGTGAACTGTCCGAACCTGTCTCCCATGCGGCTGCTGGTTGATATCATGAACTCCCAGGCGGAACAGGGGGATGATCATGCATTGAAGCGTATCCGTGCCGTAGGTTTTGAGGAAACATTCAATGATTCGGACATGCTGGATAAACTGGCAACGCTCTCAAATGGTACTTACGGAGGATTAAGTGCTGAAGGCTTGGCCGGAGAGGATGAATATCCTGTTCTGGACGGAACGATAACGGTGAACGCGAATACCTACGAGGATTCAATTGAGGCTTTAAGAAACACATTCAGAAAATTGACATTGAATATAAACGGAGAATTTTATGTCAGGTTCAAGGATGCTATAGTTCAAAGTATGATTGCGGAATCTTATGGGGATGGGGTCGGAACTAAGATTGAGCAGGTTAAGGCTGTGAGAAATTTCGGCGGCATGTTCAAGGGGAATACTGAAATCACATCATTTGATGAGTTTGAGATATTCACCGGATACAACTCTAATGGATGGAATGTCTTCGATGGGTGTTTATCCTTGATATCGGTAAAATTGCCTTCCCAATTAAAGATAATATATGGGTATATGTTTTATGATTGCCGGGAACTGGCTAATATAGATTTGCGCAAAGTAGAGGAAATTCAGCGGCAGGCTTTTTATAATACAGGATTAATAGATGTTGATTTGGAAAATGTTGTTACAATCGCCGGAGACGCGTTTAGTAAATGTACCCGGTTATCCCGGATGAAAATTGGAGATAAAAGTGGAATTCCCAGCGGATTTGCAATGGACTGTACATCCCTGGTTGAATTGGATTTGGGAGTAGGTGTAAACGCGATAACTTATGCATTTCAACATAGTCCATTGAGGATAGTAACAATCAGGGCCGTTACGCCACCTGAAGTGACAAGATCATTTCAGGTGATTGATCAGTCGTGTCGGTTTTATGTACCTGATCAATCTGTGGAAACTTACAAAGCCGCTTCCGGTTGGAGTCAGTATGCTGATAGGATTTATCCGTTATCTCAAAAAACAGAATAAATCAAGAAGAGCAGTTAAATAAAAAACCGCCTGCTCATCACGAGTCGGCGGTTACAAACACAAACAAAACAAACAACGAAGGGCACTACCCCTCCGCCTTATAAGCGATACAAAGGTAGTATTAATCACTTAAAAAGAAAAGTTATGAAAAAATTATTTTACGAAAGCTGGATAGCAAAGCATCTATTGCTTTCAGGTTACTCAACTATCACGCTTCTTGCGTGGGTATTCACAAAGTGGTCAAAAACTGAGGCCAGGCAGTCAACAATCAATCATGAATGCGTTCATGCCCGACAATGGATTGAACTGACGGTCGCCTCTGGTATCTTGATTTGGATCATTACGCTGATCTTCGGTTTATCGTCCTGGTGGTTGGCACTAGCGCCGGCTACCTTCTATGTATGGTATGTACTAGAGTGGTGTATCCGCAAGATGATTGCTAGCGTACTCGCTGATTGCCGGGAAGACTATGATGCCTACCGGCTGATCTCATTCGAACGGGAGGCTAGGTTAGCGGAGAAGGACAATAACTACTTAGAAAATTGCAGCTACTTCAGCGGTTGGTTGAGATATGTCTTTAAATAAAAAAAGAAAACCGCCTGCTCATCACGAGTTGGCGGTTGACAAAAAACAAACAATATTAAAAAGGGGGAATCCCTTATTGCTAATGCGTACAAAGGTAATAATAATATTTTAGATAGAGAAATATGGGATTAAATGAATGGCTGGCTCTGATCGGGGCTTTGGGAGGCTTCGAAGCAATCAAATGGATAGTTAACTTCTACGTGAATCGTCGAACGAATGCAAGGAAGGAAGATGCGACAGCGGACAGTATGGAGGATGAAAATGAACGCAAGCAAGTCGCATGGCTTGAAGATCGTATCGCTCAACGTGACGCCAAGATTGACGCTATTTATGTTGAACTCCGGCAGGAACAGTCCGCTCATCTGGAAGATATTCATAAAAAGCATGAACTGGAGCTTAGATTGAAAGAAGCCGAGATAAAGAAATGTGATGTACACGGATGCACTAACCGGCAGCCGCCAAGTGACTATTAATTATAAGGAGGAAAAGAAATGAAGTACTTTACAATTGCGGAACTCTGCAAATCTACGACTGCGGACCGCTTAGGAATCAACAACAGATGCAATCAGGAGCATGTCCTTAATCTGACTGCACTAGTGAATAATGTATTGGACCCATTGCGGAAATGGTATGGTAAACCAATTACGGTAAACTCTGGCTTCCGCTGCCCGGCATTGAATAAAGCAGTGAAGGGTTCTAATACGTCTCAACACATGACCGGACAAGCTGCCGACATTGATACAGGTGATCGGCAACAGAATAAGTTATTGTTTGACTACATTCAGAAAAACTTGCCGTTTGATCAGCTTATCGATGAATCCAACTTTGCCTGGGTACATGTATCATTCCGGGCAGATGGTATGAATAGAAATCAAGTATTGAAGCTATGAGACGCCTAGTA